>OGKA01000558.1_pt1 | contig 40188 bp, 34 predicted proteins | sample 1572211 | NCBI WGS metagenome assembly OGKA01 (sample SAMEA2582125, study PRJEB24529) | metagenome | biome: Human gut stool | place: China | collected 2011 | reverse complement strand
TCATATTGGCGTTGGATATAGGATGCAGAAAGTGGAATAATGCTAAGAAACAGTTAAAAAATCTCTACTTACACTTTGTTGATGGAGCAATTGGTGACATAGCCAGAGAGCTATTCTATAATAAAAAATATTATATTGTGGGAAAGAAGGTGGAATCACAAAATGGATACAAGCGACAGTTGTCCTGACCCTAACCGATGCAATTACAAAATCTATTTGTTCAGATATAGAAGTTAAGACACGACTCGTGCATTGGAATCCATGCATGGGATGTGTCTTTTGCTTTTTTTGAAGATAGTATATTGTTATTGCAGAAAAAGGTTAAAATGTTAGTATTGTTTTTATTACAGATTATATTGATTGCATTAAATGCAGTTTTTGCTTGTGCAGAGATTGCGGTACTTTCCATAAACGAAACAAAATTGGAAAGGATGGCGGATCAAGGAGATAAACGAGCAAAACGCCTGTTCCGTCTGACAAGAGAGCCTGCCAAGTTTCTGGCAACCATTCAGGTTGCCATCACATTGTCTGGCTTCCTGGGTTCCGCATTTGCGGCGGATAACTTCTCTCTCATAGACTGAAATACCGAGGGAGGTGCGTGGTATCGCAAGAAAGAGTGCTCCAATCAATGTAATTGTCCATTATCCAAAAGCTGAAGAAACGGTAAGATTTACCTTCATAAGTGATTGTCACGCCATCCTGGGACGTAACGATTGACTCTAAACGGTTATCTTTCTTCTGATCCAGCACACTGCTTAAATATCTGCCGCGACCACAACCAGTGCCACGATCGCCGCTCTCGTATATGTAAACCAGCACAAAATCCATGCGTCCACAAGGAAAATACTTCTCCGGTAACAGGTATAAAAATCCGGTATCATGCTGTAATCTGAATTCCAGTTATACTGGCTAAATCCGGTATCATACTCCGCTAAATACACCACAAATGGCAAAACACACAATACCAGGATCACCGGCAGCAGCAAATCATTAAAATGTCCTGCCGTTTTTCTCTTTTCCCTTACTGCTTTTTTCACTGGTTATCTCCTATCATCCAAGCAATTCAAGAATCTCTTCTTTTGTGAAACTTGCAGAATCCATTCCTTCGCCCTCAAGTACCTGCTCGGCAAGTTTCTTTTTGCGCTCCTGGATATCGATGATCTTCTCCTCGATGGTTCCCTCTGCCACAAGTTTGTATACTGTCACGACGTGCTTCTGCCCGATACGGTGTGCACGGTCTGTCGCCTGGTTCTGTACCGCAACATTCCACCATGGATCATAGTGGATCACGATGTCCGCAGAGGTAAGGTTTAATCCGGTTCCACCTGCTTTTAAGCTGATACAGAATACCGGAACATCATCATTATTAAAACTATCTACCATCTGCATACGTTTTTCTTTATTGACAGAACCGGTCAGAAGATAATAATCAATACCTTCCTTTTTCAGACGCTCTGTCAGACGATCTAACATGGATGTAAACTGTGAGAACAAAAGGATCTTGTGTCCTGCTCCGACTGCATTTACGATCAGTTCCATACACATATCCGTCTTTGCCGATTCCCCCTGGTAATCTTCTAACAGAAGTCCCGGATCACAGCAGAGCTGACGCAGTTTTGTAAGTTCTGACAATATCTGCATCTTTCCTTTCTGAAATTCTTTGTCATTCTGCCGGCTTAACATCTCTTTCATTCTGGTTGCATAAGCATCATATAGCTGCATCTGCTCGCCGTCTAACCTTGCAAATACGTTTTCTTCGATCTTCTCCGGAAGATCTTTTAACACGTCCCCCTTCAGACGTCTTAGAATAAACGGTCGGATCATGCGCTGTAAGCGCTCCATCTTGTTTGCATCCTGATTTACCGCGATCGGAAGTTCAATTTCCTCCCGGAATTTCTGATAAGTATATAAAAATCCCGGCATCAGATAATCAAAAATACTCCACAGCTCGCTGAGCCTGTTTTCAATCGGTGTTCCGGTCAATGCAAGTTTGAATGCTGCAGTGATCTTTTTCACACCTTTTGCCGCCTGGGTGGACGGATTCTTGATATACTGGGCTTCATCAATGACCTGGATCGCAAATACAAATTTCTGGTACACTTCTGCATCTCGCTTTAACAGATCATACGAGGTAATAAGGATCTCGCCCTCTTTACTGTGTCTTATGATCGATGCACGCTCCGGTACACTGCCGGCTACTATGACAGTCTGCAACTGCGGGGCAAACCGCGAGATCTCCTTCTGCCAGTTATAAACCAAAGATGCCGGACACACGATCAGCGAACGCCGCAGCTCCTTTTCCCCGGACTGCATCTCTTCCTGTTCTGCTGTCAGGAGACTGATGACCTGAAGCGTCTTTCCAAGTCCCATATCATCTGCCAAAATACCGCCAAATCCATTTTCACGAAGCGTCTTTAACCACAGGAAACCATTCTTCTGGTAACTTCTCATGATCGAATTTAACGTTTCCGGCACTTCATAGTCACTGTCCTCGATCGTTTTCATATTACGGACCATGCCCTTGAACTCTTTATTTTTCTCGATCGATAGGAGCTGATTGTTCTTTAATGCCGCATCAAGATACATTGCGCGGTATTTTGGAACAATTACAGTGCCTTTTTTCAGGTTTGTTTCTGTCAGGCGCAGATCCTCGCTGACTTCCGCTAATGTACTCAGTCCATCTTCTTCAATATTTAGAAAATCACCGTTTTTCAGACGGATATACTTCTTTTTCCGGTCATATTTTGAAAGCAGATATGCAAGTTCTTCCCTTGACATTTCATCGGAATGAATTTTTAATTCCAGAAGATCGCTCTTTAACGAAATGCCCACAGAAACAGCCGGTGAAGATACAACCTTTAAATTACGGAAATTCTCCGTCGTATATATGGTCATAAATTCGCCCAGTCTTCTGAGACCGCCTGAAACAAGCTGGTAAAGCATTTCCTCATTATGTGACAGCACAAACACGGTCTGTGCCATGGCGTATTCATTAAAATACGGTTCTACAAGATTTTTGATGCGGAGTTCCTCTGCAAGGTCACGCACTTCCCCCGGTGCGATCTTCTCAAGGACATTATATTTATCATCCCCGTAAACAGCCATCAGTTTCGCGCCTACCGTATTCATATCCTGTCTGTCTAAGTAAAGTTCAAACTCCGGCTTTGGCGGCACATAAAGGCTCTCATCAAATCCGGCCTCTTTCTCCACCTTAAAATATTTCTTGAGCAATGGAAGAAGATCACGGCAGAACATGGCAAGCTCATCTGCAGCAATATAGGCCTGTCCCCCGGTCTGACGGTGCATAAATTCAAAAAACTCCCCGACTGTCTCCTTCATTCCTGCAGGACTGCGGTAGATCATATCCGCATCATAAAAATAAAAATATTTTTCACCTATGATCACAGAATCATCTTCCAGCAGCAGAAAGATTCCGGAACCACCCTGACGGATGACCAGTTTCGGCTTTTTCTCTTCCGGTGAAAACGTATAGGTATCCTCCGGTAAAAATCCTACCTCCGCCTCAAACGGCATGTCACCAACTGCCTCAAAAAAGCGGTCAATTCCCACACCATCTAACTCCATTGTGCGCTCATAGCTGCCTGTATACGCATAATACGCATGGAACTGGCTCTGACGCCTTTTGTCCATTTCCTGCTGTTCCATAAATGTGATGATGCGTTTTGCAGATTCCGTAAATGCATCTAAATGATGATAAAATTCCAGTTTTTTTCCATAACGGACTTTTTCGTTAATTTTGATCGAATGTAAAAATGCAGAAATATTTTTGAGAACATATTTCTGTTCCATTCCGATCTTAAATTCTACTGTCGCGTAACTGTATTCCATTTTAAAGTATGGCTCTAACTCCACCTTACCGTAAATATTTTCCGGTAGAAGATAAGTAGAACCTGCACGCATGGAATAACGGTTTAACAGATTTTTCAGCGACGTATCTGTCTTTAACTCTTTTTCCGCATAAGGCTTTGTCTCCTTCTCAGGAGTGATGCCAAGTTTTGCATTCAAAATATCTTTTGCCTGTCTGCGGTTCACATAAGCGAGTGCAATGGCAACGCAGTGTTTGCAGATGCCCTCATAATTACAGAATGCCTCACAGTTGCAGCGGCTCTCTGAAACTTCCGCATATTCTTCATCTATCACAAGCCGGACATCATAATGATCCTCGACTTGTCCTTTTACTTTTCCAGTTAATTCTGCCTTTGGAACGCCATCTTCCGTGTATACATCATAGGAAAATTCCTGTACAAGTCCCTGCTCATACAATTCCTTTCCCCGGCGGTATGCTGCCGGATATGCTTCCTGTTTAATGTCTGATATGGAAAACATGTCTGCTTTGCTCCTCAATCGTATATTTCTTGCATCTTTTTATTGTAGCATAAATTTGAGGATTCGGTTAGATTTTTTTACTAAAAACTGCTTCTAAAACACAACTTTGATCTCTGTTCCCACACCGACTTCACTCGTCATTGAAATCTGTGCATCATGCTGAGCAACAATGTGTTTTACGATGGCAAGTCCAAGACCTGTACCGCCCGTGGATTTTGATCGACTCTTGTCGACACGGTAGAAACGCTCAAAGACGCGCTCCTGCTGTTCCTTTGGGATTCCGATACCGGTATCTTTTACGATCAGTACCGGTCTTGTATTTTCGATGGCAGTCACGATCGTGACACTGCCGCCTTTTTTGTTGTAGCGCACCGCATTACTGCAAAGGTTAAACAACAGTTCCTCAAGCAGTGTCTTATTCCCGCTCATCGGAACAGACGTCCCCTCTAATTGCAATGTCACCTCGTTTTTCTCTGCCTGCATCTGCATGGAGCTGACGCACTGCTCTCCAAGCTCATGCAGATCAACCGTCTCAAATTCAAGTTTTAAATCACTGTCATCTAATTCTGACAACTTAATAATATCATTGATCAGCGACTGCAGCCGCTCCGCGCTCTTATGGATCTCATTTGCAAAATGCACGGTATCCTCACCGCCTGTCATTCCGCTTGCGATCAGTTCTGCATATCCGGAGATAGCCGTCAGCGGCGTTTTTAATTCATGTGAGACATTGGCTGTAAACTCCTGCCGCATCTGCGCATGGTTTAAGATATCCATATGCTGCTTTTTGATCATGGAAATAAATGGCTGCATTTCCTCATAAACTTCTGTCTCATCCACGAGAACGATATTGTCTGCCATCTTCTCGATCGGTGCCATCAGTCTCCGCGTCAGGCGGTATGAATAAAATACACACATCAGAAATACCATCAGTCCAACCGCCAAGATCAGCCCCGACATCGTAGACACCAGATGATAAATGCTTCCGCTCTCTTTTGCCACACGCACAACACTTCCATCTTCTTTTCTGAGTGCATAATAAAAAGTATGCTTCGACGAAGTGGATGAGACACGGATTGATTTTCCCTCACCATTTTTCATTGCTTCTGCGATCTCCGGACGTTCTTTATGATTTTCCATGGAAGATACATCTTCCATGCTGTCATATTCCACATCACCATTTTCATCCACGCATGTAATGCGCAGTCCATCGGTTTCCAAAGAATAAGTGATGTCTTTCGATAACTGATCCGGACTTATCACTGAAACAACATGTGCATTTGCCTTTAGATCATCAAATATCTGTTCTTCTAAAATCTGATAAAACAGAAACATAGAACAAACGGCAGTCACCACAATGGCGATTGCCGCAATCAACATAAACCCGATATTGATCTTTTTCTTCATTCTATCATGTACCCCACATTCCGCACGGTCTTGATACAGCTTCCCGCTGCACCAAGTTTCTGCCGCAGTGTTTTGATATGCATATCAACGGTACGGCTCTCACCCTCATACTCGAAACCCCATACCTGATCCATGATCTTATCTCTTGATAAAACGATTCCCTGATTGAGCATCAGGTACTTCAGTAATTCAAACTCTTTAAACGTCAGTTCACACGTCTGCCCTGCAACGGTAACAGCATGTTTATCCATATCCATAAGAATATCTTCATGAATCAGCTGTGAATCTTCATGCACGCGGCTTGTTCTTCTAAGCATTGCCTTCACACGGGAGATCAGCTCCATCACACCAAACGGTTTTGTGATATAATCATCCGCTCCAAGATCAAGTCCTTTTACTTTATCAAGTTCACTTGTCTTTGCCGTTACCATGATGACCGGAACCTCTGCAGTTGCCTTATCTGCCCTTATCTTTGTTAAAATATCCAGTCCGTCCTCCCCCGGAAGCATGATATCTAAAAGGATCAGTGACGGAATATTTTTTTCCAGACGCTTAAAAAATGGTGCACTGCCCTCAAATTCTTCCACTTCATAGCCACTGTTTTTGAGTGCATACCGCTCAATTTCACGAATATTAATATCGTCTTCCACTATATAGATTGTTGCCATATTTTCCCTCAATCTCCATTTTCAAGCGTCTTTTTTGTACACCAACTGTGTTCCATGCAAATATTTGATTGCTAAAAATCCTTCACACTTAAATCTGATACATCTTCTCGAACTCGTTTAACTGTTTTGTAAACTCTGCACTCTCCTCAGCATCCATCTGCTCGGTAAAACTGTGTTCCTCTAACTGGGTATCCTCTAACTGCATCATATATACCGCGATATTCGAACAATGGTCTGCAACACGCTCATAGTTCATTGCAAGATCTGACAATACAAGACCAAGCTCAATGGTACATTTCCCTTTTCTAAGACGCTTCATATGGTTTTTCTTTACTTTCTTGTTTAACTCATCAATAACTTCTTCTAACGGTTCTACCGTACGTGCCAGTGCTTCATCCCCCTCCACGAACGCATTTGTGGTACGCTCTAAGATATCGCGGAGTGCCGCACTGTATACCAGCATTTCTTCTTTTGCTTTCTTAGAAAATACGGCTCCCTCTTTTACCATCTGCTGTGCATTTTCCACTACGTTGATGGAATGGTCGGAAATACGCTCAAAATCTGTCAGACAGTGAAGCAGAGATGTCACCTTCAGACTGTCTTTGTAAGATAAATTCTGGCTGCTTAACCTGGTTAAGTATGCACTAAGTTTGTCATCATAGGTATCCACGATGTTTTCTTTTGCAATGACATCCTCGATTTTTTCTTCGGAGTACTCATCCAGTACGGTCATCGCCTCTAAAAATCCTTCGTGTGTGATCTTCGCCATCTGATTGGCAAGAGAATGGCACTGCTCAATTGCAAATGCAGGGCTGTTTAAGAAACGGTCGTCTAAAATAACAAATACATCCTCTTTCTGATTCTGTTCCTCTGCAGTTTTCGGGATCGTTAAGTATGCCAGTTTCTCCAATCCCTTTGTAAATGGAAGTAAAACCAGGGTTGCGAACACATTAAATATGGTGTGGATCATTGCGATTCCCGCTGCTCCAACGACTTCATTGGTAAATTCAAATCCGATCAGCGCATTGCCTGTATAAAACAATACCAGAAACAGTATCGTACCGATCACATTAAAATAAAGATGCACGAATGCCGTTCTCTTTGCACCTCTGTTTGCGCCGACTGCTGAGATCATCGCCGTCACACAGGTACCGATATTCTGTCCCATAATGATCGGGATCACAGAACCATAGGTAAATGCTCCTGTTACAGACAGTGCCTGTAAAATTCCGACCGATGCAGAGGAACTCTGGATGATCGCAGTAAGTACAGCTCCTGCTAATACACCAAGGAACGGATTATGGAACATCGTTAAGATATTCGTAAATTCCGGCACGTCTGCAAGCGGTTCTACCGCCCCGCTCATGCTCTCCATACCGTACATCAATACTGCAAATCCAAGTAAGATCTCGCCGATATCTTTTTTCTTGTCGCTCTTTTTCGACATACAAAGTATGATACCGATCATTGCAAGGATCGGTGAGAAGGAGGATGGTTTTAACATCTGGATAAAAAAGTTATCCCCCTGCAGTCCACTTAAGCTCAAAAGCCATGACGTTACCGTTGTTCCGATATTTGCACCCATAATGATGCCGACTGCCTGTGACAGCTTCATAATACCGGAATTTACAAAACCAACCACCATAACCGTCGTCGCCGATGACGACTGGATCACTGCCGTTACACCTGCACCAAGCAACACTGCCTTGATCGGGTTTGATGTCAGAGTCTCTAAGATCTTCTCTAATTTACCTCCTGACATCTTCTCCAGTCCGGCACCCATTACATTCATTCCGTACAGGAACAGTGCCAATCCGCCAATGAGGGTCAGTACTCCAAAAATATCCATCTCAATCTCCTTTTGTATGCCGCTTTTCTTATTCTTTACGTTTTTTTGACATATAATTTATTTATACAGCATTTTTCGTCATTTTGCAATTAGCATAAAAAGGAGTATGTAAATTCGCCGTCAACTTTATGTAAAATCTATGTAAAATCTCAAAGAAACCATTTATTTTTGTCTATTTTTAATTTTCATGCTGCCCGGTAATAGAATAAATTACCCACTCTGCAATATTGGTCGCATGGTCTCCGATACGCTCAAAATATTTTGCAACCATCAGCATATCTGTTGCCTGTTCACCATTTTTTACATTTTCATTGATCTTTTTAATGAGCTGCTGTCTGAACTGGTTAAACAGATCATCCACCACATCATCTTCTTTGATGACCCAGTGTGCTAAATCCATGTCTTTCTGCACGAATGCATCCACACTCTTGATCACCATATTTGTTGTCTCTTTTGCCATCGCCTTGATAAGGTCAAGATTGATCGGATCACCGGTTTCATAGGATGCATCTGCCATTAAGATCGTCATCTCCGAAATATCGGATGCATGATCTCCGATACGCTCCATATCTGTGATCATTTTAAGTGCTGCAGAGATCAGGCGCAGATCTTTTGCTACCGGCTGCTGCTGCAGTAATAATTTCATACAAAGACTTTCAATATCCCGCTCCTGATGATCGATCTCCTCATCAAAGCTGATCGCTTTTTCCGCTTTTTCCACATCCTGTTTCACAAGTGCAGAACATGCCATCTCGATTGCCTGCTCGATCAGGCCTCCCATTTCTATTAATTCGTCATTCAATGTCTGAAGCTGTCTGTCAAACCTGTTTCTCATGATTTTCCACTTCCTTCTTTCTTTTCACTGTAATATGTTAATGTGCATTTTCTTACGCTTTTTGTATGTTATAAGCAATGAAACCTGAGGTATCATCCAAAACGTCCGGTAATGTAATCCTCTGTTCTCTTATCCTGCGGAACTGAGAATAACCGCTCTGTATCACCGGCTTCAATGACTTCTCCTAAAAGGAAAAATACCGTCTTATCCGATACACGGACTGCCTGCTGCATGTTATGCGTTACCATAATGATCGTATACTGTTTTTTCAGTTCAATGACAAGATCCTCGATCTTTGATGTTGAAATAGGATCAAGCGCAGAAGTCGGCTCATCCATTAAGATAACTTCCGGATTGACTGCAAGTGCCCTTGCAATACAGAGTCTCTGCTGCTGTCCACCAGACATACCAAGTGCACTTTTTTTCAGTCTGTCTTTGACTTCATCCCAGATTGCTGCATCCCGCAGGGATTTTTCCACAATCTCGTCTAATTTTGCCTTGGAACGGATACCGTGTGTTCTCGGCCCATAGGCAATATTGTCATAAATACTCATTGGAAACGGATTTGGTTTCTGGAATACCATCCCGACACGCCTTCTTAAAAGATTGACGTCCATGCCATTGTAAATATCTTCTCCATCCAAAAGAACGCTTCCGGTGATCTTACATCCTTCCACTAAATCATTCATTCTGTTTAAACTTTTTAAAAAGGTGGATTTTCCGCAGCCGCTCGGTCCGATAAAAGCGGTAATTTCATTCGAGCCGATCGACATATTGATATCTTTTAATGCATGAAAATCACCATAATATAAATCAAGGTTTGAAATTTTAAATTTTTCTGACATGTTTTCTCCTCTATTTTTGCCTGCAAATCTTTTTCACATCACTGCTTCGGTGCTTCAAACTTCTTTGCGATCAGGGAAGATACCCCGTTGATGATTAGTACCACGACAAGAAGTACAACTGCTGTCGCATATGCCTCATTTGTATGCATACCCTCACGCGATAACGAGTACATGTGAATCGCTAAAGTACGTCCGGAATCGAAAAATCCCGCGAGATTTGCAACCGTACCTGAGGTGTAAATCAGTGCCGCCGTTTCTCCGACGATTCGTCCGATTGCTAAGATGATGCCGGATAAAATACCCGGAATTGCACTTGGTAGTACGATCTTAAATATGGTACGCAGTTTTCCTGCGCCGAGTCCGAAACTTCCTTCGCGAAATGAATCAGGGACACACAAAAGTGCTTCCTCCGTCGTTCTCATGATGACCGGGAGTACCATGATCGCGAGTGTTGCAGCACCTGCCATCATCGAATACCCCCACTTTAATGCAGTCACAAAAAACAGCATACCAAACAGTCCATAAATGATAGACGGAATACCGGACAGCGTCTCTGCCGTAACACGAATGATCCCAACCAGCTTATTTCCTTTTTTTGCATATTCTACAAGGTAGATCGCTGCACCTACGCCAAACGGCACGGATAACAAAAGTGCCAGCACTGTCATAAACAGTGTATTGATCATTGCCGGAAGCATTGACACGTTATCTGAGTTATACGTCCATGCAAACAGCGATGGTTTTAAGTACGGGATACCGCGGATTAAAATATACCCCACCAGAAACACTAAAACGCCTACGGTCAGCACTGCTGCTATCAGCACTAAAAGCAGCAATATGAATGAACCCGGATGTTTCATATATGATTTGATCTTGTCTTTCAAAGACTGCTGATTGATCGCAGCAATCTCAGATTCCATATGTTTTTCCATCTGATTCCGCCCTTTCTAATTATCCTTTGTACGTCTCTTTAAAATAGAGAAGGAGACATTGATGATGAGGATAAACACAAACAGTACCACACCGGTTGCGATCAATGCTTCCCGGTGAAGATCCGTTGCGTATCCCATTTCCATTACAATATTTGCCGTTAAGGTACGGACTCCTTTAAAAATACTCGATGGCACTCTTGCCTGATTTCCTGCAACCATCATAACCGCCATTGTCTCACCAATCGCACGTCCGACACCGAGCACGACTGCTGCCATAATACCGGATTTTGCTGCTGGAACGATCACGGTAAAAACACTTCTCTCATGGGTTGCTCCAAGTGCAAGTGCTCCCTCGTAATAGCTGTTTTCCACCGCACGGATCGCAGACTCTGACACACCGATAATGGTCGGCAGGATCATGATTCCAAGCAGGATCGAAGCGGTTAAGATACTGTTTCCATTTCCTTTAAAATGCTCTCTGATAAATGGAACTAACACAACCAGACCGAAAAATCCGTATACGATCGAAGGAATACCTGCTAAGAGATCCACGATCGGTTTTAATATCCGGTACAGTTTTTCCGGACAGAAACGTGCCATAAAGATCGACATCAGAATTCCGATCGGAACACCGATCAGGAGAGCTCCTCCGGTTACATAAATACTTCCTAAGATCATCGGAAAGATTCCGAATATGTTATTCGTCGGTTTCCACACTTTTCCCGACAAGAACTGCCATACGCCGATTTTCTGCATTGCCGGAAATCCGTTTGCAAACAAGAACACACAGATTAAGGCTACCGCGATAATGGATATGACTGCCGTAAAGAGGAAAACGCCTTCCATTACTTTTTCTTTGATATGATTCATTATTTTTCTCCAGACTGATAAAAAGTTGTGTACGTTATTTATGTAAAGACCGGCAGAGTAACTGTCTCTCCCGGTCTTTACCTGATGTTTTATAATAAGGAATTCCATGAAATATGTTGTTTGTATCTGTCTGTATTACTCTGTAACGCCATCCCAGGATGTGATCTCGCCTGTATAGATGCCTTTTACAGTATCTTTGGAAAGATCTGTAGTCGGGTTGTCATTGTTTATGATCACTGCAATACCATCCATAGCGATCACGGTTGCTGTTAAGCCACCCTCTGTCTCAGAATCTTTTAATTCACGGGAAGCCATACCAATATCACAGGTTCCATCCATAGCTGCTGTCATACCTGTGGTAGAATCACTCTCCTGGATCTCGATCTCTGCACCGCTGTTGACTGCAGCATATGCCTCTTTTAATTTTTCCATAACAGGTGTTACGGAAGAAGATCCTGCTACAACGATTTTTCCACTTGCGCCGTTTGACTCAAATGCTGCTGCACCGTCATCTACCGGGATGTATTTGTTATCAGAAATAACTGCCTGTCCGTCTGCGCTCATGATGAAGTTGATAAAATCCTGTGCTACATCACTTGGTGTTCCTTTTGTTGCAATATTAAATGGTCTTGCGATCGTGTAATCCCCGCTCTTGATATTATCTACGGTGGCTTCTGCTCCATCGATGGAAACTGCTTTTACACTGTCATTTAAAGAACCAAGTGATACATATCCGATGGAGTATTCATCACCGGCTACTGTTGTTAACATAACATCGGTACTGTTTGTGATGATTGCTTCATCCGTTGTATTATCAATTTTATCACCGGCATCGTTTTTCTCTTCCACACCGAACAGCTCGATGAATGCTCCTCTTGTACCGGAACCATCCTCACGGGATACAACGTTGATGTACTCGCTGTTGTCAAAATCACCGGATGCTGCATCTGCTGCTGTATCTGCCTGAGTATCTGCTGTTGTATCAGTTGTCGTATCTGCAGAACTATCTGCGCTGGCATCTGAACCTGCATCTGCACTTGCGTCAGCTCCTGTATTTGTGCTGCTGTTGCTGCCACAGCCTGCAACCATGCCAACTGCCATCATACCTGTTAATAACATACACATTACTTTCTTTTTCATTTTTTAATCCTCTCTTTTTTCAATTTGCAGGTTGTCTGCTTTCCTGCTGTTTTCTTTTCATTTCCTTTTGACAGTTTTTACTTTAAAGCACTTATGTAAAATACATGAGAGAGGTTTAGTAAAATGTATGTAAAATAATGGTAAATGTTTCGCTTACTTTTACATCTTCTCGATCTGTCTGCGCAGTTCTAACATCTGGTTATCTACTTTTGCGATCACATCAGAATAATTTTTTGTTGCCTGCTCCACATTTTCAATCTGTCCGGCATTTTTCTTATAACACATCTGATTATCAAGCTCTGCCCAATAGTCCATGGCAAAGGAACGGATCTGTATCTCCACCCGCACCTCTGTTGTTTTTTCCAGATAAGTAACAGGAACACCCACGATCAGATGGATGCTCTGATAACCGCTTTTTTTGGGATTTTTTACATAATCCTTCTCTTTGAGCAGTTTAATGTCCTTCTGTTTCTTTATATAATCCGCCACGCGGTAAATATCATCACAGAAAAAACAGACGACACGGATTCCGGCAATATCGTTTAAAGTATCTACCGCTGCCTGAAACGTTACCTCTCTTCCCTTCCGCATCAGTTTTTTTACAATACTGTCTGTCTGCTTGATCCGTCCCGTCATAGTACGAATAACCTGACGGCCAAATTGCTCCGTCAGGTCCGCATTGATCATTTTTAATTTTGCCTGCACCACATCCATCGCATATGTATAAGAAATCCGTACCATAGGTGCTTCAATCTGTTCTTTTAATTGTTTTTCCATGAGCAAGGTATCTGCTCCCACTAAATTCTCTTTTATTCCTATGCGTTTTTTCTGTTTTTTAGAATCTTTCTTCGGCAAAATCCATATCTCCTATTTCGTAATCATCTTCATCTTCGTCTTCATAATAATCATTTTGATCTTCTGCTTCGAACTCATCCCGTACATTTTTCTGTGCAAAATCCTTTTCTTTGTGCTGCATCGCATTTGCCTGAAGCTTAAAAACGACAGACCCGATCACAAACATTGCTGCGATCACGATAACACCTGCTTTTGAAGTATGAAAAATCTGCGTGGAGATTCCCATGAGCATCGTTCCCATAAAAGATGCTCCCTTTCCAAAAATATCAAAAATTCCAAAATACTCACTTGATTTTTCCTTCGGAATGATCTTTGCAAAATAAGAGCGCGACAATGCCTGGATCGCTCCCTGGAATACACCGACAAACGTTGCCATTACCCAGAATTTCCATGCCGCATCCAGCCAGAGTGCATAGATGGCAACCAGAAAATATGCACCGATACATACCGCGATCAGACGTGCTGTATCAAATTTCTGTGCCAGTCTGCCGAAAAGGATAGCACACGGAAATGCAACGATCTGTGTTAAAAGCAGTGCAAGGAGAAGGCTCGTATCGCTGATCCCGACATCTTTTCCATAAGAAGTTGCCATTTCGATAATTGTGTATACACCATCTATATAGAAGAAAAACGCAACCAGAAAAAGAAATACTTTTTTGTCATTTTTGATCTCACCGCACACACTTCCAAGTCTTTTTACCGTTTCTGTTACTCCGCTTGTTCTTGTTTCCACATAATAGTTCTGCTTATAATTCTTTAAAAGCGGAATCGTAACGACTGCCCACCACAAAGCATTGATAACAAATGCTATCGCGGTTGCCATCGTACCGCTGATACCGATATAATCTGCCCCAAAGATCAGGGCAAGGCTTGCAATAAACGGCACACAGCTTCCGATATATCCCCATGCATATCCCTGCGAGGATACATCATCCATGCGCTCATCTGTCGTCACATCCACGAGCATGGAATCATAAAAGATGAGACTGCCGGAAAATCCGACTTTGGTGATCACAAATACCACCAGAAATAACATGGCACTCTTCGGAAGTGCAAGTGCGGCACATCCAATAACTCCTACCATCATAAAAAGTGTAAATAATGGTTTCTTCCGGTTCTTTCCATCTGCAACCGTTCCGAGCACCGGTCCTAAAATTGCCACGATCAAAGTGGAAATTGAGATCGCATAGCTTAAATATGCCGTAGAGTCAGCAGCAGATATGCCGTTCTGTGTTGCCATATTTTTAAAATAGATCGGTATGATCGTGGACACTAAAAGTGCAAAGGCAGAGTTTCCGACATCATACATTACCCAGTATTTTTCAAGTTTATTCAATTTCTGTTTCATTTTCACTAACCTCGATTCTTCATGATAAAATCAAAAATTTCATGATAATATCTGCATCTTGTTTTATAATCTGCATTAAAAATTTCATGTTTGGATGCCGGCATACAGACCAATGAAGCTGTATCCACGTGATTTGCAAAAACTGCGATCTTTTTGCCGCGATCCGGGTAATTTGTGATCATTGCATCCACACGCATTGCGCAGACAAGGCGCATATACTTCCTCTAATGTGGGAATCTGTGCATGCTCATATTCCGGATGCGTGCGGTTGAAATTATGCTTTATCAACTTCGCATAAGTAAAATCTTTTACCCAGCCGCTTCCATCGCTCACACGGTCAATCGTTTCATCGTGGATGACAACAAGTTCTCCGTCTTTTGTAAGCTGCACATCCAGCTCGATCCCGTCTGCGCCAAGCTCCACCGCTTTCTCAAAAGCTGCCATTGTATTTTCCGGTGCGTATCCGCTCGCACCACGGTGTCCCCACACGAGTGTTCTTTCCATTTTTTACTCCATTCCTGCCGGTTTCTTCTTTTTTCTGATGGTTTTTCTTTTCCAGAATTTTTATCCTGCCTGTTTTTCCTTCTTCCCGGCTTTTTTGCTTTTCTCTTTTTTCCTTATCTTAAGCGGTGATTGTAAAATGGGTGTGGAGTATTATGTAAAAAATGGGTAAAAAAATACAGAACCACATTTCTGTGATTCTGTAACATGCCTTTATTTCTTCCTGTGATTCCTTTTTCCCTGATGATTCTAATCCTTATGCGCAGCCTCATAAACGTTATAGCATGCCGCAGCCCCGATCACGAGCGCAGCCCCGATAAACGCCGTGCGTCCGATCGTCTCTCCGCAAAAGATCGCAACAAGAATCGGGTTCAAGATCGGCTCTAATGTAGAAGTTAAGGATGCCGTAACCGGTGAAACACAATCTAAGCCCCTCGATAAAAAAATGTAGGATAATCCAAACTGAATCACACCGAGAAGGATAATGCAGATCCATGCCTTCGCAGAATGATCGGTCTCCCCTAAAAACGACGGCAGTCCAATGCAGAGGCTCATAACATGGGATGCTAAAAGTGATGATTCAAAATCAGAACCAGGGAAACCTTTCATCATCATAACCAACGCATAGGTAAATCCTGAAAATACAGCAAGCAGATTTCCTGCCATTCCGCCGGCACTTAAGGAATCTAAAAAGAAACACAATATCCCTGCGAACACGACCGCGCACGCGATCACTGCCGCCTTTTTCGGTTTCTTCTTATATAATATCCACATCAGCAGGATCACAAAGATCGGCTCTGTAAACTGGAGCACGATCGCATTTGCCGCCGTTGTCATCTTTGTCGCAGAGACAAACGTCAGTGCCATAACTGTATTGCAGATGGCACCAAACAGTACCGTCTTATTCCATACAAATTTTCGTTTTGTGACCACCATATAAGAGGCGATCAGCATAAATGAAAAAATACTGCGGATTCCCTGGATCGTAATGGAACTCCACGGAATCGACTTTATCAGAACGCCTCCTGTACTGAAACATACTGCAGAGAGCAGCACATAGATGGTTCCCTTCATACTTTCTTTATCTAATTGTTTTTCCCGCATTTTAATCCTCATTTCTGCTTCACCTCATTACCAGTGCGGGCAGCACAAGCACAGCAAGGAATATGATATTTGCCAGATGAAACCACAACAGATAATACCCCTTTGTTCGGTTATAATTATGTGCATAGATCTTATAGGAGATCAGACTCGCCATGGAAGCGATCAGTGTACCAAGCCCTCCTAAATTCACGCCCAGTAAAAGCTGCTTTAAATCACTTGAAAATCCAGATAACAACAATGCCGCCGGGACATTACTGATCACCTGGCTTGCCACAAGTCCAACGAAAAGCTCCCTTCCATTTACCAATGTCTGCAATGTTTTCTGAAACACCGGCAGCCGTCCGATATTTCCGGTAAAAATAAAGAAAGCGATAAAGGTAACGATCAGACAATAGTCCACCTGTGCAAGCACCTTTCTATCTGCCAGAAATACCGCTAAAACCACTGCCGCAAGCAAAATATAATATGGCAGGATTCTTGCCACAACAAGAAGTGCCATCACAAATAAAACCACATACATGACCGTCAGCTTTTTGTTCATTTCCTTTTTCTCTTCCGAAAAATGGCAGTCGGTCAGTCTGATCTTCCTTTTTCTAGCACTTAAAACAAAAATAGTCAGTGCAAGCAGTACACCGGAAATAACGGTATATGGAAGCATAAATACGATAAATTCCCCGACATTCATTCCGGAGAGATTATAAAGATACAGATTCTGTGGATTTCCGATCGGTGTCAGCATACTGCCAAGATTTGCTGCTATCGTCTGAAGTACGATGACCGGAACCATAAGACGCTCCTGACCGCATTTTTGCAAAGTCAGAAGTGCAAACGGAACAAACGTCAGAAGCGCAACATCATTTGTAATGACCATACTGGAAAAAAAACACAAAAAAACAAGCACAAATGCCAGCTGGGCTGTATTTTTCGTATGCGCTAAAAGCCTCCGCCCGATTTCATCAAAAATCCCGTTATTCTGTACCCCCGCCATAATGATCATCAGTGAAAGCAATATTCCCAGTACACGAAAATCAATATAATTCACATACTGCTGATCCGGATGCACAAAAAAAGCGGATATTACCGCTAAAATTGCTGCAGCGGCCAGCACTGTTTCTTTTTTTACAAATGCTATGATTTTTTCTTTCATATATAACACCACCCATAAAACTTACCTGTCTATTCTAATCACTTTCCCCCCGAATGTAAAGATACCAGGTCAACTAACATGTGTACACATTTTCAAAAAAAGCCGTACATAATTTCCTGCATTCCGTGCACACTATAAGCATCATTGATATTTTACCTAATGACTGCTGTGCATGCAAATTTACATGTCACAAAACCGGACAAAAATGGAGGATCTTATGTACCCACCTGTAACACTCCCTGTCACAAATGAATATGGTTATTTTGAAATACGCTTAGAGAGCATCGGTGGTCTTGGCGCAAATCTCTGTGGAAAGATGCTCGGTGAGCTCGGTGCCCTGTATCTTTCTTTAAACGCACTCAGCTTTTCCAGTTACGGTTCCGAAAAACGCGGTTCGCCGGTAAAATCCTATATCCGCTGGAGTCCTGCTTCCACCCCGCTTCGCATCAACAGTCCTGTCTTAAGACCGCATGTACTTGGCATTTTCCACGAAGGACTGATCGGTACTTATCCGGTATTAGACGGAATTTCCGCCGACACAAAAATTGTTCTAAATACACCTTTGTCATGCGATGAAGCGGCAGAAAAATACAATATTTCCATTGGAACACTATATTGTCTGGACGCACTCTCTATCGCCATGAAATCCAGATCCCGCATCAACATGGTCATGCTCGGGGCAATCGCCAGAGCCTGTCCCTTTATCCCGATGGAATCTGTCGAATCACTCTGCAAAAATACGGTTGGGAAAAAATATCCGGCTCTGATCGAAGCAAACCTGCTTGGTTTAAAAATGGGGTATGAAAAAACTTCCGAACAAAAACTTTCCCATAGATCCAAACACGCCTCTGACATGGCCTTAGAATCCCCCGCCTCCTCTGCTCTCGCAAAAGAGACCTATGTCTGGGGATATAAAAATGCTCCGATCGGCGGGATCAATACGCGTCCCGGAAGCACCGTATCAAACGATCTCTCCCCGTCCCGTGAAGGTTATATCCCCCTCTTTCTGCAGGAACGTTGTATCAACTGCGGACTGTGTGACTCCACCTGCCCGGATATGGTATTTCAGTTTGCTCCTGGAATTTATAAGGGAAAAGAAACAATGGTCAACCAGGGACTTGATTACCGGCACTGCAAAGGATGTCTGCGCTGTGTCGATGTCTGTCCGACACATGCCCTCGTAAAGGCACTTGAAAAAGATTACCCGGAAAAACCATATTCTATGCTGGATCAGGATCTGCTGCCTGCAGGCATCCAGTATCAGAAGACAGGTGCAAACTCCTGGATCACCAGTGATTCTTATCTTGATGAAAAACGTATTGACGGAGGTATCGTATAATGTCGGATCAGCAGCAATCAACAACACAGGCTTTTCTAATTTCAGATCAACAGCCACAACAAAAATCGCAGACTTTCGTAAAGAAAACTGCTGCGCAGCGAGAACTCTATGAAAGTGGAAATGAACTTGCCGCCTACGCTGCAAAACAGATCAATTATCATATTATGGGTTATTATCCGATCACGCCCTCCACACAGATTGCGGAAAATCTCGATCTCTCGGGTGCAAGAGGCGAGCACAACATCCGCCTGATCGCCGCTGAAGGAGAACACAGTGCCGCAGGTATCTGTTATGGTGCCTCTGCCGGCGGCGGGCGTGTATTTAATGCCACAAGCGCCAACGGCCTGCTCTATGCCTTAGAACAGTTTCCGGTGCAGTCCGGGACACGCATGCCAATGGTCATGAATGTCGCCTGCCGTACTGTCTCTGGTCCTCTATGCATCAAAGGTGACCACAGTGACATCATGTATCTGCTCAATACCGGATGGATCATTTTATTTGCAGATGACCCGCAGATGGTCTATGACTTCAACCTCATTGCCTTAAAACTTGCCGAAAAAGTAAATTTGCCGGTTGTCGTTGCCTTTGACGGTTTCTTTACCAGCCATCAGAAACAGAAATGTATGGTTTTTTCCGAGGATGAGACCGTACAGAATTTTATCGGTAAAAAACTTTCCTGCGACAATCCGGATATTTCTTCTTTTGCAGGAAATGACTCAACCGGTGAAAATCATTTTTTCAGTGTACTTGACCTGAATCATCCGATCTCTGTCGGCTCTTATATGAATGAACCGGATATCATCAACAATAAATACCAGCTTTCCCTTGCCATGGAAGAAACAAGAAAAAAACTCCCGGTACTGTTTGATGAGTTTGCCTCCCTCTCCGGCAGAACGTATACTTTTTGCCGCGGATACAGGTATGAAGATGCAGATATTATCCTTTTTCTGCTTGGCTCTTCTTTTCACACTGCAACCGTTGCCGCCGATACACTGCGTAAAGAAGGCATCCGCGCCGGCGTTATTACCTTAAATGTGCTCCGCCCATTTCCAGCGGATGAACTGCGTAAACTCTGTATGCATGCGCAGACAATCATTGCCGCAGACCGTCAGGACAGCTACGGTGCCGGTGGTGGAAATATGTCCTTAGAGCTGCGCGCCGCACTGCAGGATATCACGGATCCCACACATCCGATCCGCGTACTGACACGTATTTACGGTCTTGGCGGTAAGGACTTTTTTGTAGAAGATGCGGTTTCACTGTTTCGTGAAGGACTTTCTTCTGACGCCAAATCTTTTGATTATTACGGTATTACACCGGGCAAGACAGGAAATCCACAGCCACAATATTTTGCGCCGCTCACAAAAGAACGCCAGTCTCCGGGTGTCACAGCCTGCACTTTTGATCCCGAAACCGGAAAAATGATCGTAAAAGGCGGACTCATCAAAGATGCCACCGCCATGCCAAAACGTATCGCTCCTGGAATCGGAACCTGCCCCGGATGCGGCATCCCGGTAAACTTAAACCTTCTGCTAAAAGGCATCGAGGGAAATGTGGTCTTTCTCTTCCAGACCGGCTGTGGCATGGTGACAACCACTGCATATCCTAAAACAGCTTTCCGCATTCCGTATATCCACAACCTGTTTCAAAATGGAGCTGCAACTCTAAGCGGACTGGTGGAAGTGTTTGAAGAACGGCAAAAACGCGGCGAATACCCTAAAGGTGAAATCACCTTTATCATGGCAAGCGGTGACGGCGGCATGGATATCGGCATGGGTTCCGCGCTTGGGACTGCGCTGCGCGGTCATCATCTGCTCATGTTTGAATATGACAACGGCGGATATATGAATACCGGCTACCAGCTCTCCTACTCTACCCCGATGGGTGCAAAAAGTTCCACCTCCCATCTCGGAAAAACACAATTTGGAAAAACTTTTTTTCACAAAGACATGCCGGAGATCATGGCTGCAACCCACCTGCCCTATGTGGCAACCGTTGCAGAGTCGAACCCGAATGATTTTATCAAAAAAGCTGCAAAAGCCGCTGCCTACGCAAGGGAATCTGGCACTGCCTATGTAAAAGCGCTTTCCGCCTGCCCACTAAACTGGAATGACCGCCCCGACACAGAACGAAAAGTTATTGCTGCCGCCGTAGACTGCTGTTATTTTCCGCTCTATGAAATTGAACGCGGCATCACATCACTTAGCTATGACCCACAGAAAGCGCATAAAAAAATCCCCATCACAGAATGGTTTTCCATGATGGGGCGTACAAAACATCTCGCCACCGAAGAATATAAACCAGTTGCAGACCAGATCCAGGCAGAGGTCGACAGGCGCTATGAACGTCTATTGGCGCGTGCCGGACATCCACTGCTGTAGCTTTTATGTCAAAGATTTAACCACCGACACGATTCCTGCGATCAAAAGCAGTATCAGTGCAATATAAACCAGTCCTGAGAAAAATAACCCAATCAGAAACAATGGGAAGATAATGATCGTAAGTAAAACTTTTAAAATCCCCCAGGATGCTTTAAATGCAAATATGATCATTTTACCAAACACAGCAAACATCAAAATAATAAACAGCGCTGTTAACATAGTCCTCTCTCCTTTTTCATACAGAATTTTTGCCTTAAATCACTGTAATTGTGATATGTCTGCAATAACAGTTTTGTTAATCCTATGTTAACAGTTGTCTGTCTAATGTCAAGTCCCTGCTTTAACCTCTGCGAAACCATTCTTTCATCACATCAAAAATCTGCACAAGTTCGTCTTCCTCTATAATATAGGGAACCATGGAATACATATATTTTAAGAACGGACGGCAAAAAACGCCTCTCTCGTATGCAAACTGCTGGAATCCTTCCAGTGTCGCACCATCATATACTTCCACACAGGTACAGCCACCCATCACACGCACTTCTTTGATTCTTTGATCGGTAAATCCGTCCATCTCACGATGTGAGATTTCTTCAATGCGTTTGATTTTTCCCATATAATTTTCCCGCTCAAAGATCTCAATTCCTTTCAGAGCTACGGCACAGGCAAGCGCATTTCCCATAAAAGTCGGTCCATGCATCAGCGCATGGCGGTCATTATCACTGTAAAATGCATCAAATACCTTATGGTTTGCCACTGTTACCGCATGTCCGATATAACCTCCGGTCAATGCTTTTCCAAGCACTAAAATATCCGGCAGCACCAGATCTGCAACAAAACGGTTGCCGGTTCTTCCAAATCCCGTTGCAACTTCGTCAAAGATCAAAAGCACGTCATACTGATCACACAATTCCCGTGCGCGTTTCAGAAAAGAAATATCATACATACGCATCCCGCCTGCTCCCTGCAGCAGCGGTTCTACGATAAAGCAGTTTAACCTGTCATGATATTTTTCAAATGCCTCCTCTAATGCCGGTATTTCTGTCGGAATGTGAACCACTCCTGTTTTTTCCTCAAACGCAAAATGATAATCCTCATCATCCCCTACTTCCATTGCCTTAAATGTATCCCCATGGTACGCATGCTCTAATGCCAGTACAAGCGGACGTTTTCTGCCCTGATTTGTGTTGTACTGCAATGCCATTTTTAAGGAAACTTCCACTGCAACACTTCCGGAATCCGAGAAAAAACAATAGTCTAAATCTCCCGGTAAATATTCCTGCAATTTATCCGAAAGCTTCTGCACCGGTTCATGTGTCAGTCCGCCAAGCATCACATGGCAGAAATGATCTGCCTGCTCCTTGATGGCAGCGGTCAGTTCTGGATGCTTATATCCATGGATCATGCACCACCAGGACGATACTGAATCGATCAGTTTCTGATCTTTTGTGTAAAGATAAACACCTTTTGCATCTAAAATTTTATACGGTTCCCGCATTGTTTTCATCTGTTCATAAGGATACCAGATCATATTTTTACTCCTCTTTTCTATCATTTCCTACTGTTTTCAGATACATATTCCGTAAATAACCAGACCAGATATCTTATTCATATAATGCCGCAAGTGTTTCCACATCCATCTTAAGCTCCGTGTCACCGTCCTGCACCTTCGCAAGCACAGATAGTCCTGTCATGTATTCGCACATATAAATATTGTCGTCCTCCATCACATCACCCGGATGATAATGGTTAAATATGATTCCTTTTAACGGCAAATGATGCGCCTTCATATATTCTGCCGTCAGAACCACACTGTTGATCGTACCAAGTCCTGCATCTGCGATCAGAATACTGTTAAGTCCAAGCTCTGACACCACATCTTCCAGCTGGATCTTCGCTTCATCGAAGCAGATCGGGCATAAAATACCGCCGCTTCCCTCCACCGTCACATAATCATACGTATCACATACAGCTTTATATCCATTTTTCACCACATCCATCTGCACCGGATGCCCCTCGATCCTTGAAGCAAGATGCGGTGAATATGCATGTTCATATACATAAGGGCACATTTCCTCAAGCGGCTGCGCAATCCCCGACATTTTCTGCACAAAAAGAGCATCCCCCGGTATCAGAGAGCCATCCTCCCGACGGTCATTTCCACTCATTGCCGCTTTATAGTAGGCAACAGATTTCCCGGCTTCTGCCAGTTTTTTTACGATCAGTCCTGTCACATATGTTTTTCCGATATCCGTACCTGTTCCTGTGACAAATAAAGCCTTGCTCATATCCATCCTCTTTTCTGTGCATTTTACTTCTTCATTCCTGCACAACTTTTTGTAACGCTTTCCCAATATATGCTGCGTATTTCTATGCTTCCTTTTTTTCCTCTTTCCAGTATTCCGGTGTGACATCGCGGCCTAAATCCTCAAGCAGCTGTCTGTCGCTGCGGATCGTTGCGCATGCCACCGTTGTCAGCATGTTTCCGGTAATGGATGCGGATGCTCCTGACTGGAAAGCAATCTCCCCATCGTTTGTCAAAAGTGCTCTTCCCGCTGCAAGACGGATATTGGCATCCGGGTTGATATAACGGAAAAATGCGATTGTGCGCAAAATATCAGCCTCCGACAGTCTTGACAGGTGTTCTAACGGTGTTCCCGGTATCGGCATCAGCGCATTAATCGGGATGGAGTCAATTCCCAGTTCCGCAAGGCTTATCGCCATATCAAGTCTGTCCTCCCATGTTTCTCCCATACCGATGATTCCGCCGGAGCAGGCGCACATGCCCTCTGCTTTTACTTTTTTTAAAGTTTCGATCTTCATATCGTAAGTATGTGTCGTGCAGATATTCGGGAAATTACGTCTTGATGTCTCAATATTGTGATGATAACTGGTGACACCCGCTTCATGCAGTCTGTGCAGCTGCTCTGCAGAAAGGAACCCCATAGATGCACACAGATCGATCTTACATTCTTTTTTCATCGTCTCATATGCATGGATCGCCTTGTCAAATTCCTCTCCCGTCAGTGCTCTTCCCGCCGTAACGATGGAAAAACGGTCAACACCTTCCCTCTCGTTCATTTTGCAGGCCGCCAAAATCTCTTCCTCCGGAAGGAAAGCATATTCTTCACAGTTTGTATGATGATGCGCAGACTGCGCACAATATTTACAGTCCTCCGGGCATCTTCCGCTGCGCCCGTTGATGATCGAGCACAGGTCTACCTTATCCCCGAGCCTTACTTCTCTGATCCTGTCTGCTCCCTCACAAAGCTCCTCTAAATCACAGGTCAGAAAAAATGACAGATCATCTTCCCTTGTGATTCTTCTTCCGTTAATAATTTCTTCTGCTAATGTAAGTGCATTCATTTCCTTTTCTCCCTCTCATTTTGTCGGATACCGTGAATTTTTCACGATCTCATTCTCACCACCTCATATGCAAGCACCGGTCTGACACGCTTTGCCACCACTGCTCCAAGAATACTTAAAGCAATATCCCCCGGTACAGCCAGAACAAAGCAGTACAAAAACAATGGTCCTACGGCGATCGGCGTATCGATCACAAAGTTACAGATGATATAGTAATAAATCATGCCGATTGCATACACGCAGAAAAGTCCCGCCAGGTTTGCAATCAGATACCGCGTTATGGTCTTTTTTTCCATGTGTTCTGCGATCCACCCGGTTACAAATGTTCCTACGGCAAATCCGATGATATATCCAAAACTCGGCTTAAACACATACCAGATTCCGCCCCCCTCTGAAAAAATGGGAAGTCCGGCAAGTCCAAGCAGCATATACGAGAGCACAGACAACGTTCCAAGCCTTGATCCAAGCAGCAGCCCCGCCAGCATTGTAAACAGATATTGCAGGGTAAACGGCACGACCGGTATCGGGATCTTGATAAATGCTCCAACTGCGATCAGTGCCGTGAATAGTCCACAGTAAATCACACCTTTTGTTTTCATCTTTGTTAACCTCCAATGTTCTTGTAGTTAATAATATTAGTTAAAAAATGGGATAATGTCAACTCTTTTTATTTTATAAGTTAACATTATCCCATTTTATTAAAACAATTTGTATCATCATAATCACATACAATATACACTTTTAAACATTTTCAATATCAGTATTCATAAGACATACATGTATGCTTTACCTGTCATACCCGGCATCCGCCGCACATTTCCTTATCACTTTGGGAATATTCGCCTGATTATAAGAAAGCACTTCGATCTTTACACCCATTGCATACTGCTCTTCCCCTTCGAGCTTCTGCACACCGCCTTTTATCACTACTTTCGGACGTTTTACATCAAAACTGTATTCCATTCCAGTCAGAACACCTGATTTATTAATGGTATATACAATACGCTCATTCTGGTAACCGGTCTTCTGATACTGCTCATAATAAACAGACATCTTATCCATCTGTTCTGTATCGTCCTGTTCCTTAAACCCCGCCGGTTCTATTAAGTCAAGTGCCTGATCTCTTTTTTCTTTTAACTGCTGCCCAGACAAAGAAAAGATGATCTGCTTTGCTCCATCATCCAAATCTGCCGTCTCTGCAGAAACAATATCTTCCTCCCGATAACCCGGATTGGTAAGTGCCTGATAATTGGGGATATCTGTTGTCGTGCTGTAACCATTCCATTCACTCCAGGTTCCTGCCTGGTAGGAATTTACCGTAACACCATCGCAAAATTCTTTCACATACGTCATGGCTCCATCTGCATCTGTATTCTTATATTCCACCATCCAGGTTTCATCTAACAGATCAGCCCAGACTTCCTGCGTCTGCTGCACAATATCCTGATTTCCGGAATAACTGTTCGTCACCAGATAATGCACATTATTTACTCTGCGCAGCCCCCGCATGGCATCTAAGACTTTACCAGTCTCCTCACTTGCGACCCCGCCTGCAAACATACTTTCCAAAAATAACACCCCGGAAAAAATAGTGACTAAAACTGCCTGAACTGATTTTTTATCCATAGGGCTCCTCCGATCTCATCACGACTTCATTCGTGATTTTACTTGCACCATTTCATGGTATCATCATTTTCCATCAAATACAATCGTTTATCAGCCCAAGCCGCTCAAATGCATGTAAAATTCCATCCTCATCAATATGGTCTGTTACCATGTCCGCTAACCTTTTTACCTCATCTCTGGCATTCCCCATTGCAACACTGATCCCGGCGTACTCCATCATCTGGAGATCATTCGGTCCGTCACCAACTGCAATGCAATTCTCCCGTGAAATGCCGACATGATTTAAATAACGCTCCATACCGGTCGCCTTATTAATTCCATTAATTCCGATCTCGCCCGCAAAATCGCCCATTCCATCCAGGCTGATCGCCACCGCATCAAAATACGGTTCCATATCCGCATGTACCTTAGCAACCGGAAACGGTGCACCATAATAAATGATCTTCTCATTTTTTTCATTTTCCCATGGCTTCTCGGTCAGATGCATCCGTCCGATCAGACGGTCTAAGCGCTCTTTGCTCATTCCGGCATCCCGGTAAACCTTTAACATGCCATCACAGCTTCTCTGGTTTAGCACCACGCCGTCATCCGCCTGATAGCAGAATAAAAATCCATTACTCTCTAAATAGTCAAAACTGCTTTTTCTGTGCTCCTCATCAATATAGGCATGATAAAACTCTTTTCCTTCGTCTTCCACAAAAGCACCCGCTCCACCGACAATGCCGGAAAATCCAAGTTCTAACAGCCCGTCATAAATCTGAAAACGGCTCCGTCCGCTGCATACCACCATCCGGTGGCCGTTTGCCTGCGCTGTGCGGACTGCGTACTGTGCAGACTCCGGGATCTCGCCCTTTTCATTGACCATTGTTCCATCTACATCCAAAAATACTACTTTTTTATCCATTTTCCACATCACCAGCCCGTAAATTCATCTACACTCTAAAGTTCCTTTTTACCGACGGACCCTTTCCTAACCTGAGCATTTACACTATTATTTTATCTTATCATGCATTTCACAGGCTTTCAATATACATTCCTCCTTACATCAAAGCTGTATTTAAAATGGATTGTAATCACTGCTGCTTTCTGTTCGCATATAAATAATAGATCACATTGAGAACAATTCCAAATATCGTTGCTGCCGGAGCCGCAAAACCAATCTTTGTAAGACTTGCGTCCGGCTGGATGCTCATATAATATGCTAACGGCAAGCGCACCAGCAGTGTCTGGACAAGCCCCTGCACCATAACCCAGACTGTCTTATCGTGTCCATTAAAATAACCGATTATGCTGAATAAAATAGCTGTCACGATCGTTTCTAACGCAAAACCTTTTAGATAATCATAACCATTCTGCACAACGGCTGCATCTGTTGTAAAAATTCCAGTCAGAAGATTTCCTTTAAACCAGACAAGCGTAAATACGATACATCCGATCACAAGTCCAACACCCATGCCTGTAAACATTGCCTTTTTTGCTCTCTTTTCGTTGCCTGCACCCACATTCTGCGATACAAAGGATGCCATGGACTGCATGAGGGAACTTGGGATGAGCATTGCAAAATTGACAATCTTACAGGCAACTCCGTATCCGGAAGACGCTTCAAGTCCGAGCCGGTTGACAAATGCGCAGAGTGCAAGAAAAGATATCTGCGTCAGAAATTCCTGCAAGGCAAGCGGCAGACCGATCTTTAAGGCTCTCACACAGTGCATATTGATTTTAAAATCGTGTTTACTGATTTCAAATGGCAGTTCTCTTTTTACCAGCAGGAATAATGCAAACACAACACTGACTGCCTGTGCTGCTACCGTTGCGATCGCAGCTCCAGCTGCATCCAGATGCAGTCCTGCAACTAAAATCAGATCTCCTGCAATATTAACCACACAGGCAACCGCAACAAATAATAATGGGGATTTGCTGTCTCCAAGACCTCTGAAAATAGCTGCGAGCAGATTATACGCAACAATGAAAAAGATTCCGCCGCCGCAGATGCGCACATAAGTGGAAGTCAATTCCACTGCTTCTTCCGGTGCCTGCATCAATACTGCAATCGGCTGTGAAAACCCAATCATGATTACAAAAAGCACCGCAGAAACGATTGCAAAAATAATTGTCGCGCCACCGATCAAAGCCCCTATATACTGCGGTTTTTTCTCCCCGATATACCGTGCGATCAATACTGTGATACCCATTGCAAACTGCGTGATTACAAACGTAACTAAGTTAAGCACCTGACTTCCTGTCGATACAGCTGAAAGCCCGGAGGTTGTTCCAAACCTTCCCACGACTAAAAGATCTACTGCACCATAAGCCGCCTGAAGCACCAGTGCACCTAATATCGGTATCATAAATGGCAGTAATTTTCCCAAAATACTTCCCTGTGTAAAATCTGATTTTGAATTATTCAATGTCAACTCTCCTTTTACTCATGACTTCATAAAATTTTTCAATAGTCTGAATCATACAGTCTGCTTCTTCTTCGGAAATATGATCCATATATTTTAAAAGCCGGCTGTAATAATTTTTATCGTACTTATCCCACAATTCTTCACCTTTTTCTGTAATCGCAACATATGTGATTCTCCCATCTTCCTCCGATGCATATTTGGTGAGATAACCCTTTTTTTCCATCTCCTTGACCGTTCTTGTAACCCCCGGTCTTGGCAGCTTTAAGGTATCACTGATATCTGATACTTTTACTCTTTCCTTACTCTCCTGCTGACTGTGGATCACATCCATATACTGAATATATGCCGGTGTTACTCCTTCTGGCAGTTCCGGGAGCAGTTCCCGGATTCTTTTTGCAAGATAACAGGCATCTAACATTCTTTTTATCTTTTCTGCTGTCATTCTTTCACTTCCTTTTTCTGTTCTGCTCTATATAATTACTCTTGGTAATTACCATTGGTAATTATACGGCAGTATATATAGATTGTCAATAAGATTTTGATACCTCATACACAAGATAAACTCTTTATTTTCCAATAAAAATACCCCGAAAGCAGCTTCCAGTTATTGGATCTGTCTGCTTTCTGGGTATTCTGTCCGATTTCGGTCATTTCTTTATATTCTCTTTTTACTGCCGGATATCCACAAGTCCCTGCTCTAAATCCTGTTCCATAAATTCATAACCACAGCCTGACGTACTGGTATTTAAATAAAGATATGGAAGCACATCTTCATCCACAACAAATCCGACATGTAACGTTTTTGTCTCCCCAGCTTTGATACTGTCAAAATAATTATTTCCCCGCTCTCCGCCGGTCACATCAAAATATCTCATCTCCTCACCATATTCTAAACTGCTGCTGTCAGAGCTGACCGTATCCCATGTTTCTCCCTCTTTCGGCTGCTCTGCACCGCAGATTTCATAAATTCCGTTCTCTTCTTTGATTTTCATGACAGAATTAAAAAATAAAATGTCTTTCATCTCTGTATCCCCGGTATTGCTGTATTCTAACGTAACATATACTAATTTCTTCGGTACCTCCCTGCTGCTTATAACCTCATCAAGTGTATTCACTCCATCTCCGGATTTGATATAAGAAACCGTATCCGGTATCAGTTTTCCATTTTCATCTGTGCCAATCATATCCCTGTCCACAAAAGCCGGATCAAGGATTCCGGTATCATCCGTTACTTTCACATCTGTTACTTTGATCCACAGATTCCTAGCTTCTCCGCCAGTTTCTCCCTGCACTGCAAATTCTTCTCCAATCTTATGCAGATTTTTCATTTCATCTGCAGTTGCAGTTGTTTTTAACTCCCCATCTTCGGAATCCTCTTTCATATCCTCTGCCACAGTCGCCTCATAATCACTCCAGTTATATGGATGAATGACCGTGCCATCCGAAAGTTCCTCTGCAGATGCTAAAACAATCCCCTCTGCCACCTTGCAGGCTTCCTCTTTTGTCACATCATGACCGATATACATCTGCATTACATAATGATACTCCGGATAAGCCACATAGATCATCTGATCAAATGCTTTATCCTGATCAGATGTATTTTGCTTTTTTATATAGACACCATCATGATTTCCAACCTGGATATTTTCACTTTCCGTCACATAATCATCCTGCATCCCAAAAGATTCATCCCCTGTATCCATCTGATAAAATACAATGGAGATTCCCCCCTGTCCCGGTGTCTGTTCATAGCTGTATTTTCCTTCTTCTGTCTCTTTCATTCCATCCGGCAGATAAGATAATTTCATTGCAACCGGTGCTACATTTTGTGTCGCATTCTGCGCAGTAAGCTGTGACGCCTGATCATCTGTTTTTCCGGTATTTTCTGTCCCATCTGTCTTTTCAATTGCTGTCATTCTGCCGTAATTTCCCTGAGGACTGCTGCTCATACGGTATAATTTTGTTCCTGCAAAAATCGTTGTTCCAAGAATAAATGTCGCCGCCAGTGACGCCACCACCGCTTTTTTCAATGAAAAATAGCCTTTCTGAGGTGTTACTTTTACCTGTTTTTCTACTTCTTTTTCTATCATATCCCGCATACTCTGCGGCATTTTCGGAAATTCCTGCTCCATATTTTCAATATTCATACTCAACTCTCCATTCCGTAACTGTTTTCCTGTTCCAATTCGTTTTTCAATCTCGCCCTTGCACGTGACAGGCGGTTTTTTATGGTGCTTTCCGTCACGCCTAAAATTCCTGCTATTTCCCGCACACTGTACCCTTCCATATAATACAGTGTGACAGAAAGCCTCGCATCCTCTGACAGATGGCTGATTGCTTCATATAATTCGGAGTAATCCTTTGTCTCCGCAGCCTGTTCCTCCATCTGATAATCTTCTAACGATACCACTTTCTTTTCCTTTCTTATCACGGTATAACATTCATTGATCAGTATCTTGGTCAGCCACGTTTTCGCATAGGCATCTGATTTTAACGTGTGTAATTTGGAAAATGCTTTCACGATCGTTTCCTGAATTGCATCTGCACAGTCCGCATCCCGGTACAGCAGCGTTTTCGCCACATGATACATCATATCTTCCGATGCGATGATCAGCTCTCCCAATTCTTCTTTTTTCATAACTTTCCTTTCCGCCGGCTTACATATTCTGTTGTTTCTTCGTTACTGTTCACTCGCAAGTTTGACACTTGCTGTCAAACTGTGCGCCAAAGACTATATTTTGCCAAATTACAGCCCCATGCATCGAAGATGCATTTCAAATGGGCTGTAATTGATACTGCTCACACAGTGTGTGAACAATAGCGTTTCTTCTGAGCTCATAGAAGGGCATGTCATTGCATATCCCATGCTGCCTTTACCTCTGAGTATACAATTTTTCATGCTATTTGTATCATCCAGTGGAAACATTCTGACCACTGAACCTTTACATAGATTAGACGCATGGAAAATAAAAAAGGTCGCAGCTTTAAAAAAATTATTTTCTTGACAAATTTTATCTATCATGCGTATAATGGCGTTAATTGAAGCAGAACAACAGCGTTGACGGGAAGAAGTAAAAATAAGCGGAACGAACAGAAAGCAACCGGCTGATGAGAGGTGCACGGAAAACTTATTTCGAATACATCCCCGAGCTTCACACCAAATTCGTATTTTTGAAAGATGCGATAGTAGGCTGTGACGTAGCGGCGCACGTTACAAGCGCCTGAGTGTTGTCGGACACTCGATAAGGCAGACAATGTGAATTGCCTGCGAACAAAGGTGGTAACACGGGTTTTTATCCTCGTCCTTTTTTAGGACGGGGATTTTTTTATGTAACAGGAAATATTGCTCTAAAAGAGCTGATCTATTGTTATAAACGATTCAATTTAATTTTAGGAGGATTTACAATTATGACATTGTACGATGAATTAGTTGCCAGAGGTCTGATCGCCCAGGTAACTGACGAAGCAGAAATCAAAGATCTGATCAACAACGGAAAAGCTACTTTTTACATTGGCTTTGATCCAACCGCAGACAGTCTTCATGTAGGACATTTTATGGCATTATGCTTAATGAAACGTCTCCAGATGGCAGGCAACAAACCAATTGCTTTAATCGGCGGCGGAACCGCCATGATCGGAGATCCATCCGGCCGTACCGACATGCGCCAGATGATGACACCGGAAACAATCCAGCACAACTGTGACTGCTTCAAGAAACAGATGAGCCGTTTCATCGATTTTTCCGATGGAAAAGCACTTATGGTAAACAACGCAGACTGGCTGATGGACTTAAATTATATCGATGTACTGCGTGAAGTTGGTGCTCATTTCTCCGTTAACCGTATGTTAACCGCAGAGTGCTACAAACAGCGTATGGAAAAAGGTTTAAGTTTCTTAGAGTTCAACTACATGATCATGCAGAGCTACGACTTCTACACCTTATACCAGAAATACGGCTGCAACATGGAGTTCGGCGGCGATGACCAGTGGAGCAACATGTTAGGCGGTACCGAGCTGATCCGCAGAAAACTTGGAAAAGACGCTTACGCAATGACCATCAACCTCCTTCTTAATTCGGAAGGCAAAAAAATGGGAAAAACACAGTCCGGTGCTGTATGGCTTGATCCGAACAAGACTTCTCCGTTTGACTTCTTCCAGTACTGGAGAAACGTTTCTGATGCAGACGTATTAAAATGCATCCGTATGCTGACATTCCTTCCATTAGAAGAAATCGATGCAATGGAAAGCTGGGAAGGCGCACAGCTTAACCAGGCAAAAGAAATTCTTGCATTTGAGCTGACGAAACTGGTACACGGTGAAGAGGAAGCAAACAAGGCAAAAGAAGCTTCCCACGCTTTATTCGCAGGTGGTGGCGATTCTGCCCACATGCCAACCTTAGAACTGACTGCTGCTGACTTTGCAGATGGAGACTTAGATATCCTTGCACTTTTAGTAAAAGCAGAACTTGCTCCATCCCGCTCCGACGCAAGACGTGCCGTACAGCAGGGTGGTGTCTCAGTTGCCGATGAAAAAATAACAGACATCCAGACCACTTACAATGCAGATTCCTTCGGTGCTGACGGACTCGTGGTAAAACGTGGTAAAAAGAAATTTGTAAAAATTATTGTAAAATAATTTTTTACTTATCCCGGAGTGCGATCAGCCACCTCTTTGCCAACGGCAGCCAGCTCTCGCACTCCTGCTGGATTCCTGTACCATCCCGCATTGCTGTGATCCTGCTGCAGGTACTGAGACCATGTTTCCCGACCGGATACATATGAAATTCCACCGGTATCTCATATTTTTTCATTGCCTCGATCAAAAGCAGGGAATTTTGCACCGGGACTGACTGATCTGTGTAAGTATGCCAGATAAATGCCGGCGGTGTATACTCTGTCACCTGTTTTTCAAGAGAAAGCAATTCTAACATTTCTTCTGTCTCATTGCCACCGAGAAGCTGCTTAAAAGATCCACGGTGTGCATATTCCCCGGATGTGATAACCGGATAATTTAAAAGCATTGCCACAGGTTTTAATATCTCATTCGTCACACCGGCAGCCTCAGCCAGCCACTTCGTATGCCAGAACATAGAAAGGCATGCTGCAAGGTGTCCACCCGCGGAAGACCCTTGGACAACGATCTTATCCGTATCCACATGCCACTCTTTTGCATGCTCATGAATCAGCTTCATGGATGCGGCCGCCTCTAAAAGTGCCGTCGGATAAACTGCCGGTGCCACCGAATAACGCAGCACCGCCACATGATATCCTATACTTAAAAAATGCATGGCAAGCGGCTCTGATTCCCTGTCAGACGTGTGTTCATAACCGCCACCCGGACAGATCAGCATCATAGGACGCTTATCAATCGCAATGGAATCCGAATCGTCCAGTATATAAGTACAAAGTCTTGCATCCGCAAGTGAACCTTTTTCGTGTAAATGAAAAACTTCCGTTAACATAATTTCTTCTCCATTTATATTTTCTGCTATAAATTACTTTTACTATAACAGAATGCATGCTCCATAAACATTCTATTATCAAGAATAAAAAAAACAAAACCTCGAAAATAGATATTTTCGAGGTTTTAAGAGGCACGGACCGGATTCGAACCGGTGATGACGGTGTTGCAGACCGGAGCCTTACCGCTTGGCTACCGCGCCATATGATGTTATAACAGATGCTGTCTCTTCTGTTATTTTTAACTTCCAATCTCTCGCAGAAGTTCTGTTAAGATTTTATCAGAACAAAACTTCTGCGTCAAGACCGATTTTAATTTTCTACTTAAAATCTATGCTTTTTTGCATACAATATTCCTGTGTTCTGTCGTAAGAGATGATTTTTTCAGTACTTACAATATAAAACATATCTCCCGCATAAATTCCCCTATATGCTGATGTATCTGCCGCTTTGGACTGATCCGGATTTCCCGCCTTATCAGTCACACTTTGTGACAGCAGAGTTTCAAATTTTTCTCCATTCCATGTAAGTAAAAGATACGTAACACTCTCCCCATCACCATAAGACTGCAGTGCAAATCCAAGCAGATTTTCGTCCGCATCTGCAAGTACACATTTATAATTGTAGAGCGCCTCACTGTAATTATAATCCTTTAAAACAAGGCTCTCCACCTCTTTTAAATCTGCAGGATCTGAAATATCAAACATTGTGATCTTAATACCTGTATGTTCTCCTGTCTTTTCATCCGTCTCATATCCAATCCCGATCAGCTTATCTTCCCCCCAGAAATGCAGATACTCTGAAAATCCACTGATCTTTAATTCACCGAGCACCTTGGGATTTTTGTCATCCGACAAATCCACAGCAAAGAGTGGGTCTGTATTGCGATAAGTAACAAAATAAGCCATGTTACCCAGATAACGCGCAGCATAGATTTCCTCTCCCTGTGCAAGGCCTTCTATCTTGCCTGTAAGACTCAGATTTTTATCAAACAAATAAAGATTATTCGTGTCCTCTCCATTCACTGAATCCTGGCTGGTCGTTAAAACACGCAATTTTCCGCTCTGTTCATTTATCGCAAATGTATCTGTAATTCTCCCGTTCACTGAAACTGCTCCATCAGCATCCATCTTCCCATCAGCAAGCCCAAATTTTGCAATCTGTGTTACCGCATCATTCCAGGAACCTTTTATCTGATACGCATAAAACGCACTTTCACTCACATAGATATCCACATACTGACTTAAAATCATGGTATTATCCACAACCTGATCCGGATTTTTCACATTTACTGAGGATATCAGCAGACTGTTGCTTCCTCCACCGCCATTGTCCACGTAAATATCTTCTGCATCTACCGCATTATCATTGACTAACGGAATCCATCCACTTACATTTTCTTCCGTAACGGCTTCTTCTTTTGTCTGTTGTGGCATACTGATTCTTTTATTGGTAAAAAGATAAATAATATTTCCGATCTTTCTTGATGTCTGATACCTTCCATCCTGCGTCACACACCCGGTTTTTACAGGCTTTTCCGGATCACTGATATCATAGGTAAGAACCTGTGTCTGTGTTCGCTCACTAAAATAATAAAAGCAGTCTTCCGTATAATTTTCTGTATCATCTGCCTGCATTTCCAGTCCGGAATCTTCACTTTCCACGATCACGCTTAAAATATCACCATCCACATACATCTCAAGCACACGGTCGGATGAAGTTTCAGAAATCTGTATTTTTCCGATCTGTTTTAATGCTTTTTTCCGGATATCCGTAATCAATATTTCATTGTGGCTTACCGTGTAAATATAAGAACCATCTGTTTTAACAAAATCGCTCTCATCCACGCCTTGCGTCTGCAGATTTGTCCCGGAATACTGCTGTTCTGCCGTGTCAGATGACACATCTGCGGTTTCCTTCCCTGACTGTGCTCCGGCACCTTTTATCATTTGTGTACTGCCTATATCTTCCACACCATCTACTACTGCACCTGCTGTATCTGCTGTATCTGCCGTGTCGCCCATAATATATGTTGTAACATCACCGGAACTTGAATTTTCTCCCTCCGCAACCGCTATTCCGTCTGCTTCCTTTTCCTGACCACTGCCAGAGCAAATTGCATCATAGACCTCTCCATAATTTTTTGCGACTGTATACAAAGATCCTGCATCTTTTTTTTGTGCATTTTTCTCTACGCCTGCAGTCGCTCCATCTTTTAATTCGCTGCTGCCTTCTGATCCTTCATCTGACTTTTGCCCGGATGCCGCTTTTTCTATACCCACCGGCGCCGTCATAAGCCCTGTGCCGCCCCCGGTAACCGCATGGATTCCTCCTGCTGCGCCAATGACAAGCACAAGTGCCGCCGCTGCTACAGCCCCGTAATAAGTGATCCCGCTTCTCCGTTTTACCTTGTTTTTCTGGTTCTCCTTTAATTTTCTTTTGATCTGCTCCGGTTCAATACTCTCTGGAATTTTTTCCTGTGCGGCAGATTTTTCTATTTTATCTAAAATTTCTTTTTCTGACATAGGCACTCCATTCTGTAATGAAAAATCCCTTTTTCACTACCTCATTAACTACTGATAGCAATTTATTGTAACCACTCACCCATTTTTTTTAATGCCCGGCTTTCCTTCGAGCGCACGGTATTTTCATTCATATGTAATATTGCAGCGATCTCACGGCTTGTATAGCCTGCGAACTGGTGCATACTGATGATCAGGCGTTCCTCGTCCGCCAGTTCAAAAAACAGCTTCCGCACCTGGATACATTCTGTCATCTCTGGTTCGGAATCACACGCAATCTCCTCTGTATCCTCAATCCCTGTCTCATTTTTGCCCGCATACTCACGCAGTTTATCCTTGCATTTATTGGATAAAATCCGAAATATCCAGCTCTTAAATGCCTCTTCACTGCGCAGTTTCCGGATCGATGCAAACGCATCCGTAACAGCATCGCTTACCGCATCTTCCGCATCGCTCGTATTTCGGAGTGTGTACAATGCAAATCGATACATATCCTTATATATTCCGGCATATAATTCGGCAAATGCATCCACATCTCCGCGTTTTGCCCGCCTCACAAGCTTTATATAATTTTCCATAAATATTTTCTCCATGGGATTTTCATTAGATACTTATTTTTCTGTCATATATATAGTCTAAATAAAGGCAGGTTTTGTTGCAAGAAAATAAAAAAAGCCGGCTGCTGATTAGTACGCCGCTTACGACATAAAAATGGGGAAAGCACTCTATACTTTCCCCATTTAACATAATTTTTTTATTCTGTTTTAAATACTGAAATCTCCGATTTCAGATCATTCATATTATCACCCAGTGACTGAGCCGTCTGATTCATGGTATCTACATTCTCCTGCAGTTTTGCAGCAACACTCTGAACCAGTTTTGTTCCCTCTGCTGTTTCTGCAATAATATCCGAAATATTCTTTACTGCAGCCAAAGTATCTTCACGCTCTTTATCCGCCTGCTCTGTACTGGATACGATTTCTTTCAATCCATCAAACAGCTTCTGCATACACTGATTCATGTCATCAAAAACTCCAACAACTTCCTGTACAGCCTCTGTCTGAAGTGCAACCATGTCTCGTGCCTGTTTTGCATTTTCTACACTGTTTACCGTCTGGTCACTGATATGAGCTACATTGTTCTGAATTTCTCCGGCTGCCTCTGCAGAATGATCTGCAAGCTTTCTGATCTCCTCAGCAACCACTGCAAATCCTCTTCCTGCCTCTCCTGCTCTCGCCGCTTCAATAGAAGCATTTAAAGAAAGCAGATTCGTCTGTTCAGAAATATCTGTGATTGTTTCCACAAACTCATTGATAATCTCAGATTCCTTTTTAAGCTCCTCAATACTGGTCTCTACCTTTATGGTTACATCTGTTGTTTTTGTTGCACGTTCACCCAACATCTGAACCATCTCCATACCATGACTAATCATACTTTCTGCCTCAGAGACAAGTTTCTCGACCTGACCTACAATGCTGCTGACATTTTGAATTTCCTCTGAAAGCGTATCTGTCTTTCTTACACACTCTTCTGCATGTTCAGACTGCTTTGTTATACCATCATTAATCTCATCTATCGCCTGGATAATGTTCGCAGAATAATCTTTCATAACATCTGATGCCTGTCTTACTTCCTGCGCAGATGACTCTAACGTGTCGGTTGCTCCACTTACTTTCTGAACCAGCTTTTTATTATTATTGATCATATTATTTGCAACAACTGCAAGATTGTTAAATTCATCATGACCTTTAACGCTGACCTTAGTTGTAAGATTTCCCTCTGCAACCTCTTCAAGTCTTCCGGAAATACGTATCATATTCTTCTGTATTCCGGTACTGATGATAATACCGATCATTACTGCAACAATACATGCAATTACTACTACTGCGATCGTCACATTGCGGATCTCATCTGCCTGTCCATTGACAATCTCCATTGGTACAAGTGCACATACCGCAGCATTTGTACGCTCCATCCGGCTGTAAAAGAACAGGTAGCTCTTTCCATTTATGCTGACCTCTTTGGTAGTCTGCTGGTCTTCAATATTATTAAAGAAATCCTGTCCATAGAATACTGTCTCACCATCCGCTCTGGTACTCTCCTGACCTTCCGGAAGTTTTTCGGAAATGATTTCTCTTCCTGACTTAGTAACAAAACCAATGATACTACCTTCTCCCATATCAAGGCTATCTAAAAATTCCTGAATAGCAGATGCTTTGATATCAATTACAATAAATCCTTTACCAGACTGTGGCGTTGTTTGATATGCCATAATATAATCTGACTGTTTTAAACCAAGGGTTTCGTCTAAAGTCTTATGATAATCAACCCATTCTGGTAATTTTTTTTCATTATCAGAATATCCAAGCATTTCATCCTTATACTCTTTGTAAATACCCATTGCAGTTCCGCCTGCCCTTGTGGATAACATCTGGATATCTTCAATTGTCACAATATGTATATTGCTGATAAACTCATTTCCTGCCTGAGATGCACGGATACTTGATCCCACACTGTTAATAACAGATTTTTTCTGCGTGGAATCAGTCTCATACAGACCTATCATATATTTCCCAAGATCTGACTGAAATGCATACTTTAATGCCTCTGCCTCAATAAAAGAGTTACTTACATCAATATACTGGTTTGCCATATTGATTGTCTGTTCATTTGAATCCCGGAATGTATCATACATACCAGCAGCTGCTTTTTTATAAGAAAATACCCCAACCAAAATCAAAAATAGGATCGGAACCAGAAAACATAAAAAAATCTTCGCACGTATACTAAACAGTACGCCTTTCTTCTGTTCCTTTTTTTGAACCATTGTCTGTTTCGGAACTTTTTTTGACCTTTGTGATCTTACACCTTTTACAGGTGATTTTTTGTTCTTATTGGCCATAACACTACCCTCTTGAGCAGAATCTTCTGCTACCTCTCCAACATAATAATATTTAGAATATATACTAGAATATCACAAAAAATAGATTTTAAAAAGTCAATTTTTGTAAATTTTTACTTTTTATTGCCTTTTTTGTTTCTTTCTAATTACGAATACAACAAAAGACTTTAGGAAAAACCTAAAGCCTTCTATTTTCAGAGGCGACAATCGGAATCGAACCGATGATAAGGGTGTTGCAGACCCGTGCCTTACCGCTTGGCTATGTCGCCATATAATATTTTTAATGACTCCGACGGGAATCGAACCCGTGTTACCGCCGTGAAAGGGCGATGTCTTA
>OGKA01000540.1_pt1 | contig 40868 bp, 23 predicted proteins | sample 1572211 | NCBI WGS metagenome assembly OGKA01 (sample SAMEA2582125, study PRJEB24529) | metagenome | biome: Human gut stool | place: China | collected 2011 | reverse complement strand
GAAGAATGTTAAAAGTGACAGCAAATGAGAAATAAACTTTTGCAGTAAACAATTGGTAATTCTGTCCTCATTGTCAGCATCCTGACCACTCTAAACTTTAGAAGATTTTTTTATAAGTAGAATGAGACTGTCCTCCGAAAGATCTACTGTCCCTGTAAAATACCAAGAACGGTGTTTATATTTTGGAATACCCTCAACTGCCAGCATATTCACACCGCCTCATGCCTCCACCTGCCAAACAGCCGGAGCAGCTCTCCCGTCCAGAGGACAAACGAAGTAGAAACGATGATGGCAATCCAGTCTGACAGACTGATAGGTGTGACATTGAACATTCTTCCGCCCAATTGCACAATGACAATCTGACCGAAGAAGATGAGCAGGACGATGATGCCGAATCCTCTGCATCCCTTGAAGTGGAAGGCACTGCGCCCTGTAGCGAAGGCACGGGCATTGAACATATTCCAGAACTGCAGCATGACGAAGAACGTGAAGAAGAGGCTCAATTCGTAGCTGGTCAATTCACGCTGTCCCGCACGATGCCATATGAGGAGTCCGGCCATCGAACGGACAGGCGCATACTCCAGCAGATAGAGCAGACCCAACAGCAGGACGAAGAAGAAACCACCCACGCCGATGATCTGCCGGGTCATGGACGGCGTGATGATAAACGCACGGCGGTCGCGTGGCTTGTCGTGCATGACGGCCTCCGACGGCGGAAGCGAGGCAAGTGCCATGGCGGCAAAGGTGTCCATGATGAGGTTGACCCACAGCATCTGGGCCACCGTAAGCGGGCTCTGCGTCCCGATCAGTGCGCCCGCCAGCACGATGAGGCAGGCTGCAACATTCACCGTCATCTGGAAGAGAATAAACCGCTGTATGTTCTGATAGAGCGAACGGCCCCACATCACCGCCCTGCCGATGGAACGGAAAGAGTTGTCGATGATGGTGATGTCAGATGCCTCCTTGGCAACGCTCGTACCGTCGCCCATCGACAAGCCGACGTGGGCAGCCTTCAGGGCCGGCGCATCATTCGTACCATCGCCAGTGACAGCCACCACCTCGTTCTGCGCCTGCAGTGCTTCGACCAGCCGCCGTTTATCCATCGGACGCGCACGGGCGATAATCTTCAGACTGCAGACACGACGGGCGAGTTCAGCATCGCTGAGTGCTTCGAACTCCGGTCCGGTGATGACATTGCGGTCGCCGTCACGCTCGGTCCACAATCCCACCTGCCGCCCGATTTCCTTGGCAGTACCCGGCGTATCACCCGTCACAATCTTCACGTCGATGCCCGCATCGAGGCATTCACGGACGGCTGCCGGCACCTCCTTGCGTACAGGGTCGGCAATCGCCACGATGCCTTGGAAGACAAGTCCGTACGGCTTTTCTTTCAGCGAGTCGAGTAGCTTCACGATGGCTCCCTCTTGCAGGCTGATACCCGCATCGTCGGGCAGAATCATGCAGGCGAAGCCCAGTGTGCGCATTGCCTGGTTCTGCCACGCAAGCAGCTGTGCATTGATTTCGTTCCACGATCCGTTACCCATGACGGAGGTGCAGTAGTGACGGATGATGTCCGTTGCACCTTTTATATATAGGACGGTCTTGCCAGGCAACAGAGCCGACCGCACAAGCGTCCCCATACATTTGCGTTCAGTGGAGAAAGGGAGTTCGTCGATGACCTCTGCCTGCGCACGCAACCGACGGTAGTCGCATCCCTGGGCGTGCAGCCAGAGCAGGAGCGCACCCTCCGTAGGGTTTCCCAGAACCGTCGGATGCAGCGGGTCTGAGAAATCGAGAGATGCCGTCGAATTGACGGAGATCCCTTCTTCAGCCAAAGCCTGATGCTCAGCGGTACTACAATCTATCTCCATTTCACGCACCCGCATCTGGTTCTGCGTCAACGTTCCGGTTTTGTCGGTACAGATAACCGTCGTTGCCCCCATCGTTTCGCAGGCGTGCATCTTGCGCACAAGGTTGTTGGTCCTGAGCATACGGCGCATGGAATAAGCCAGCGAGAGCGTCACCGCCATAGGCAGCCCCTCGGGTACGGCTACGACGATGAGCGTCACACAAATCATGACAGAGTCGAGCAGATACTGCAGGAAATATATCCAATTGAAATCGCAGCTGAGGAAGAACACCACCAGACGTGCAATGAGGATGAGGACGGCAATGGCATAGCTTGCACGGGTGACGAGACGTCCGAGGCGTTCGAGCTGTTCGGTGAGCGGTGTCTTCACGCTGTTGTCAATATGGGATGCCACGAAAACCTTGCCGTTCTCGGTACTATCGCCGACCTTCTCCACACGGAAGACACCGTGTCCCTCCATGACTTTCGTCCCACGGAGCACATAGTCCGTTGGGAAAGTGGCCTCCTTGTCGAAGTCGGCCTCGTGCGTGCTCTTGCGGCAGATAGGTTCGCCCGTAAGCGACGACTCGTCAACATGAAGGGCTGTCGCCTCAAGCAGTACGCCATCGGCCGGCACTTCCGCTCCCGTCTCCAGCAGAACAATGTCGCCCACGACAACCTGTCGTTTCGGAATCTTCGTCGTATTGCCGTTACGGATTACCTCCACAGGTTCGTCATCATCTACCTGGTTGAGGATAGCGAACGCCTTGTTGGCTCTCTCCTCAAAGAAGAAAGCCATCCCTGTAGCAAGGAGAATGGCAATGAAAATGCCAGCAGGCTCGAAAAAGACTTCATCGCCTTCGTCCAGTCCGTAGTACTCATAGAAGGAGATGCCGATGGAAAGAAGTCCGGCGATGAGTAGGATAATAATCAACGGATCGCTGAACTTTCCCAGGAAACGCTTCCACAGCGGGGTCCGGGGTGCTGGCGTAAGGAGATTTTCACCATATTTCTGCCGACTGTCGGAAACCTCCCGGTCGGTAAGTCCTGAATATGTCTTTTCCTGATTCATAATGTCTTGTCAATGTGAGAAAACTGCAATAAGCGAGGGTGAGGGACGCAGCAGCCGGTGATGGAAAAGCCCTCCCCTGCCTGCAAGCACATTCCGATCTTTGGAAAGGCCGGAAAAGCACCGGAGCAGGATTTTCCTAAAGTGCGTTCTTCACCTCTATATAATTCTTGAACAGCCATGAGTGCCCTTCAGCAAGGAGCTTGACAATCTCGGCACACAGAAAAAGGCCGATGAAAACCGAAAGGATAAAAAGAATGCTGAAGCCGAAGAATATCCAGAGGTCACCATCAGCATACTTCTCCTGGAAACGGCGAAGCCGTGAGGACGACCTTGCAACGAACTCGCTGGTCGTCTCCGTGGCATTCTTCAATGTCTCGCCGGCCTGCAGAGAGGCATGAAGAGCACGTTGGGAAGCATCAAGCAACTTGGCACGCATTTCAGCGAGTTTCTCCTTTGAGGGGGCACTGATGAGATGGGTTGAGACCGTGGGAAGCGAGCCGGCTTTTTTTGCCCCGACGGGTGTGGATGCAGCCAAAGGAATGACAGACCGTGCGTGCGTCCGCAACGGCTCCGGCTCATCAAACCTGCATTTCAGCACATTACCACAATAAGGACAACGATATTTCATCGTCCCATACCTTTCAGTCTCAGCCACGAAGTCGCGACCGCACTGGTTGCATTTGACAGTATATCTCATGACGCGGCAAAATTATAAAAAATAGTTGAGACAAGTGCAGGAAATAAAGAAAAACCTCCCTTACCGAAATCTCTATCAGCCATGCTGCCCGCCCGGTCCGGAACACCCGCCTGCCTCCATCGTCATCCTTACAATCTCCGTATGCTCTTCTCTGCCAAGACAGCACCATAAATCCTCTGTCAGACAGCGACAGATGGGCGGGCAACATACAAAAAGGTTATGCTTTCAAATCAATTGAACATCAGATGCACCCAGTATAACAGAACTACAGGACAGAGACTTTTCATGTGTCATGTACGAGTAACGTTTCAGCAGCAAGTAATCCTCTTAGAGGCTCTGCCGGAGATGCCGTCTCGTTTGAAAGAATTCGTATAATTCACTCGCCTACGACTTATCAACACGCTTGTCAAAGGACACTCCGTAAGTCGGACTTTGTCCGGGAAATAAAAACGGAGCTGTCCAAATCATGCAAACAACAACAGCACTGCTCGCCGAACAGTTACTTCTTCTTGTAATTTGCTAAATACTGCTAATATTTTCCGGAAGTGTCTACAAATCGGCTAAACCATTGTCTCTTTATCAAATCAAGAATCTTATCAAAATCAATGAAAATGAAGAAACTTATCGTACTGCTCTTTACTTCCCTGCTCTCATTGAACGTATGTGCCAGGGATTGCGGTCCCAAATGGTTGGAAAAAGCCGTGTTCTATCAGATTTATCCTTCTTCCTACATGGATACTGATGGAAACGGCATCGGTGATCTTAGAGGAATTATCCTGCGGCTCGATTACATTCAATCGTTAGGGGTGAATGCCTTATGGCTGAATCCTATTTTTGAGTCGGGGTGGTTTGACGGAGGGTATGATGTCATTGATTTCTATAAGGTTGACCCTCGTTTTGGTACGAACAGTGATGTTGTCACACTTGTCCGGGAGGCGCATAAGCGGGGAATCAAGGTCTGTCTTGATCTTGTAGCCGGGCATACGAGTGACAAGTGCGCATGGTTCAGGGAATCGATGGGGAAAGACCGCAACCTGCGTTACAGCGATTATTATATCTGGACCGACAGCATTTCTGACCAAGACAGAAAAGACATCGAACTGCGCAAGCAGGATCCTGATCCAACTTCCAGTACACGTGGTAAGTTCGTTGATGCGGATGCTCCCCGTGCAAGATACTACCTGAAGAATTATTTTGCCTGTCAGCCGGCATTGAACTACGGTTATGCCCATCCTGACCCGAACCATCCGTGGGAACAGAGCGTTGATGCGCCAGGACCGCAGGCGGTAAGGCGAGAGATGCGCAATATCATGGCATTCTGGATGGACAAAGGCATTGATGGCTTCCGTGTAGACATGGCACAGTCGTTGGTGAAAAATGACTATGACGGAAGCGAACTGAAGAAGTTGTGGACGGAGATGCGGCAGTGGAAAGACAGGTATTACCCGGAGTGTGTCCTCATCTCAGAGTGGTCGAGACCGACGGAAGCTATCCCCGATGGTTTCAATATCGACTTCATGATGCACTTCGGAATTCCAGGATACCCTTCTCTGTTCTTTGCAAAAGACACTCCATTCGGCGAGCGTCATTCTTACCCCTATTGCTACTTCGACAAGTCGGGCAAAGGCATAGTAAAGGAATTCATCGAGAACTTTTCCGAAGCTTATGCCAAGACACGCAGTCTGGGATACATTGCCCTGCCGACAGCCAATCATGATTTCCAGCGTATGAACATAGGTACACGCAATACGCCCGACCAGCTGAAAGTCGCATTTACATTCCTCCTGACCATGCCTTGCATACCTTTTATATATTATGGTGACGAAATCGGCATGATTTCCCAGCGTGATTTGCCGAGCAAAGAAGGAAGCAATGAACGCTCGGGGAATCGTACACCTATGCAATGGACACCGGGTCCTACGGCTGGCTTCTCCACCTGTCGTCCGGAACAGCTTTATTTCCCCGTGGCAACGGATGGAGGAAGGATTACCGTGTCAGAAGAAGAGAAAGACAGACATTCGGTGCTGAACTTCGTGCGCTCACTGGTGGCACTCCGACAGTCGTCAGCAGCTCTGGGCAACACGGGTGACTGGCGGCTTCTGAGCGATGTAGACAAGCCTTACCCACTGGTTTATCAGCGCAGTGCAGGTGATGAAACCTACATAATCGCCGTAAATCCAAGCAGTGCTTCCGTCCGTGTGAACCTCCCAGCCATCTCTTTCTGTAAAGGAAGTACCGTTTCTCTCGTGGGAAAGGCTTCATGCAAGCCGGAGAAAGGCAGTCTGGACATAAGGATGGGCGGCGTTTCTGCAGCTGTCTTCAAGCTGAGAGACTGAACGGCAAGAAATGGCAAGCGACACTCAAGTACAGGTGTCTGTCTGTACGTTGAAAATAAAGATTGTTAATAGTGAATATGTAAATTAGATTTTAGTTATTTGGTTACATTCGGTTTTAGTTATTTGAAGTGATTTTATTGACTGTTTACAGACAAATATCATGAAACAAAGATTTTCAGGGTAACAGAGACAAAAGTGCCCAGTGTAGCAGTGATTGCTATCTGACATTTCTGTCTCAGTTTTCAGGATAAACAAGGAGAGTATGTTCCACCTCGGCGGAATATACTCTTTTTTTTTGCCATCCGCTGAAGACGGATTGCAGCACCCAAGCTGTTACGCATAAACCTGTAAAGGCCTCCTGCGGACGACACCGGTTGGCTTCGGCAAGAATACTGCTACAGACGACATTGTCGATACCGAGATGATGCAGCCTCTAAGCTCCCGTCTTCATGCCGGTCTTCACTCCACAGATAAACATTTCAAAACCAATGAATCGGGCCTCCATCACAGTCAGAGTTCGTACCTGTCACCACTGGTGTCTCAGCCCGTTACGATTGGTGACTGCCCTTGTATCAGATAATGTCTGCGACTGACAGGAAACAACCTTGTCTGTCTCTTGCCATGCTTACTGTCATTGCTTTTCGGAACTACAGTTTCATCTTATTCCACACTAAACATCAGCTTGGCATAGTCCATGGGGCCGGAATATATCCCGCCACTTACCCTTCCTGTAACAGAGATTCTGGTTAAAGAAGTATAAATAATGGCATTTCCTTACACTTGCTGTCCACAAATACGACTCCATTTTGTCTTAATGATAAAAACGACAAAGTGCCTATGAAGAGTTCTGACTATGACAAGATAAACAGCAGTATGGATTTCTTCCGTCTGAAGGACAGGAAGTTCATAATGTGGCGTCTGCTCCGGACACAGGAGCTGGATGATTTCTGGAATGACTTTGTTGTCTGCCATCCAGAACTGAAGGCGGAGTTCGACGAGGCTGTCCGCATCAGTGACAGTCTACGGATAAACGATGCCCACTATGCCGGCACGGATGTCCTGCTGAAAAGAATACAGAAGACGCTTTCGGCGAAACAGCACAATGCCCGCATCCTGCGTATCTCGAGGATTGCAGCTGTGGCAGCTGTGTTCCTGTTGTTGTTCGTGCCGGCCCTGTACTTCGGTTATGTACATTACATGAAGCCATCTGCGGAACAGGCCTATACTCTGTTGTCCGAAGACAGGGGAGTGAATACGGAAGAACTGTTACGGGAGATGCGGAAAAGCAAGGATGTGGAATTGCTGGTAGATGGGAAACGTCTCACTTTCAGACATCTCGGGGAACTGACCGTAACGGACGGAAAGGTTATCTATGGTAAGTCAGGGTCCGTCAGCGGAAAGACCTGCCACCTGTACGTGCCCGCAGGAAAGCGCATTGCCATCACGCTTGCTGACGGAACAAAACTGTGGGTGAACTCACGTACGGAAGCAGAAGTCCCCACAAAGTTCGCAGGAAGTACGCGTGATGTGAATGTGGACGGAGAGGTTTTTGCTGATGTGACGAAGAATCCACAGCAGCCTTTCATCATTCATACAAGTCGTATGGATGTGACGGTGAAAGGTACCAGCTTTGATGTCACGGCATACAGCCGTGAGCGCGAAGCAGCTGTCGTGCTGGTACGTGGCAAGGTGCAGGTTGATACCCGCAGAAACGGCAGCATGATGGTTTTGCCCAGCGAGCGGGTCTCTCTTGCGAACGGACGGCTGTCCAAGCGGACAGTCGATGTTTCCGACTACGTAAGCTGGAAGGACAACTACCTGTCCTTCAATGATACGCCGGTAAGTGAAGTCCTGAAGAAAGTCAGCAGTTGCTATGACATTCGTTTTGCAGAAGTGGATTCCGGACTCAATGACAAGAAAGTCAGCGGCAAGCTCTACCTGTCGGATAATGTTGACGACATCCTTTCATCCATAGCCCTGCTGACATCGTCTGCCTACATACGAGAGAAGAATATGGTTAAACTTGTTAGAAAAGGAAGGAAACAATGCCTATGAAGTGACATCGGAACATGGAAAAGGTCAGGCTGTGGATGCGACACGCCTGACCAGAACAATCGAAAAACATTGAACAATCAATATCATTCAATTTTTATCTATTACAAATGCAAATGTATAAATCTAAATCTACTTTTCACAGCAACTCTTGCCGTTGTTATGGAAAAATAGCAAAAGTTACATTTTATTCTCTTTTGCTGTTGTTCTCATGTATCCAGGATATTCCTGCACGGGAGCTGGGGACACAGAACCTGACGGTCACGCTGACAGTGAACAATACTACAGTCAGGAGCATCATTGACAGAATAGAACGGTCAGAAGGGTATGTATTCGTTTACAATAGCGACGTGAAGAACGAACTGAACAGGAAAGTCTCACTGCGTGTGGTCAATGAAGACATAGATGCAGTCCTTAACCGTCTTTTTTCCAATACAAACATCTCTTATAAGAGAATGGGCAAGCAGGTGACCTTGTTCCGGAAACAGAATGGAAATCCGCACGCTGTTGATGCCGTCATGGTACCTCAGCCCCAGCAGACTCCGGAGAAGCACAGCATCAGGGGGCGGATTGTTGACGAGAACAATGAGCCTGTCATCGGTGCGACCGTGAAAGTCAACGGAAAGAATACTGTCGGTACGGTGACTGACATGGACGGCAACTATATCCTGAACAATGTATCTCCACGTGATGTAATCACCATTTCCTATATTGGAATGAAGCCACAGTATGTCACAGTCGGCAGCAAGAATGTACTGAACATAATAATGAAGGCTGACGACAATACGCTGAATGATGTCGTCGTCGTGGGTTACGGAACCCAAAAGCGTGAATCCCTGACAGGTTCCATCTCCATGGTGTCATCCAAAGACCTGACAGTCACGCCGCAGGTGAGTGCTTCCAATATGCTGACGGGTCGTGTGCCGGGTCTGATCACGACACAGACCTATGGCATCCCGGGCAGCGACAATGCGACGCTGAGTATCCGCGGCTTCGGAAATGCTCTTTTCATCGTGGATGGAGTAGAGCGTGACGCACGTTACATCGATCCCAACACGATAGAGTCCATTTCCATCCTGAAGGATGCTTCCAGTGCCATCTACGGATCACGTGCCGGTAATGGCGTTGTCCTGATTACGACAAAGCGGGGCAATCAGAGCAAGCCGACCATTACAGCCGGAACTACGCTGACCCTGCAAAGTGTCACTGCCATGCCGAAGACCGTATCGGCTGGTCAGTATGCAGAATTGAAACGGGAAGAGTTCTACAATGCAAATGGAGAGCATACGGCACAGACACCACCTTTTACAGAGGAGCAGGTACAGAAATACTATGACGGGACAGATCCTCAATATCCAAACACAAACTGGTATGACCAGATTATACGGAACTGGGCGCCTATGCTGCAGTACAATGCTTCTATTCGCGGCGGGAGTGACCGATTCTCTTATTACAGTTATTTTGGTTATACCAAGCAAGAAAGTATCTTCAAAACCAATTTCGGCAATTATCAGCGTTATGCCTTCCAGACCAATCTGGATGCAAAGGTAACGGACCGGATAAAGATCCAGCTGTCTGTTGCCGAAAACATTGATGACAGGAATTATCCATCGACAAATGTTTATTCCGGAACGGCAAGTCTATGGGGCTATTTCTGGCAGACGCTGCCCACTTATCCTGCAAGTTTCCCTAACCCTGAGTATCACTCTTATGCCGGTGGCGGCGGAACGGGTGGCGTGCATTTGGTAGCAGACAGGGATATTACTGGATATAGCCGTTCAAAGAACTACCTGACGAATATATCGGGAACATTGACCTATGACTTCAAGTATGTTCCGGGGCTTTCCTTCAAAGCTTTCATAAACTATGCCAAAGCTGATTATCCGACGAAGATCTTCCATAAGCCAGTCTCTTTTTATACGTATAATTACGAGAATGACAAGTATAACCTTCAAGGAACTTACTACAATAAGGCTTCACTCGATCAGACGCAAGGCTATTCCCAGGTCATAACTTCTCAATTCTCACTGAACTATGAGCAGCTGTTTGCCAAGCTGCATCGCATAAAGGCAATGGCCCTTTTCGAGAGTGTTGATACGAAAAGTGATGAATTGAGTGCTGGAAGAACGGACTTTCTTACTTCATCAATTGACCAGATGTTTATGGGAAGTACGATGACGGCACGTAACAATGGCAGTGCATCAGAGAACGGTCGTGCCAGCTATGTGGGACGTCTGAATTATTCTTATGCAGACAAGTACCTGCTGGAACTCATCCTCCGTGCTGATGCGTCAGCCCACTTTGCTCCAGGACACCGATGGGGCTGTTTCCCTGGTGTCATGGTCGGGTGGAGAATCGACCAGGAAAAATTCATGAAAGACATGAAGTTCGATGCCTTGAAACTTCGTCTGAGCTACGGACAGATGGGTAATGATGCCATAGGCGATTTCCAGTATCTTTCCGGCTACAAGCTCTATGAAATGACTTATTTGCTGGGTAACACCTCTACAAATGGCATTAAATCTACAGGACTTGCCAACCCGGACATGACATGGGAACGTATGCATATCTCCAATGCGGGTATTGATTTCTCCTATAATCACCGTATGATCTATGGGTCTTTTGAAATGTTTTATCGTAAACGTTCCGGCATCCTTGCACGACGCAATATATCCTTGCCGAATACGTTCGGTGCAACACTCCCGCTGGAGAATCTGAACAGTCAGGATACAAGAGGATGGGAACTGGAGCTGGGTACAGCCGGACATTTCCATGACCTTTATTATGATGTCAAAGCTAACTTCTCTGGTTCCCGTTCTAAATGGATCCATTATGAGGAGCCTGATTATACCGATCCTGACCAGATACGTCTCTCGAAGAATTCCGGAAAATGGGTGGATAGAACTATAGGATATATTTCCAACGGACTGTTCACATCCCAAGAGCAGATAGATAATCTTGCTTATTCTTATCCTGGTGGAAACGGCAGACTAAGACCTGGTGACCTCATCATTGTCGACAGGAACAATGATGGTACAATCGACTGGCGGGACCAAGCTGTTATCGGCAAGGGGACCGTTCCTCATTACATGATGGGACTTAATTTTAATCTCAGCTATAAGGGATTTGATTTGTCCATGTTGTTCCAAGGAGCTTTCGGATTCTATAAGAAATTAATCTTCTCCGGAGGAGAGAACTACTATTCCTTTGTCTATGATAAACGATGGACAAAAGACAACAATGATCCCAATGCTTTAATTCCTAGACTGAGTGGTGCTCCTACCAACAGTTACGTTACACAAAATAATTTTGTCAAGTCAGATTATGTCCGCTTAAAGACATTGACAATCGGATATACTGTTCCTGAGAGACTTCTTTCCAAATTAGGTTTACAGACATTGAGACTGAATGTATCAGCATACAATCTGTTAACGTTCAGTAAATTGAACAAATATAATTTTGACCCGGAGGCTCCTTCTGGTGAAACAGGACGGTCATATCCTCTGAATAAGACAATTTCATTCGGGTTGGATGTTTCATTCTAAAAGAAAAGAACATGAAGAGTTTGAAAAATATTCTGTTTATATCAGCTTCAGTACTTGTGCTCAGCTCCTGTACTGACAATCTTCTTGACAGGGAACCTTTGAATATAATTTCTGATTCTCAGGTCTATACAGACAAGACATTGGCTGATGCTAAATTGACACAGGCATATACACAGATGTGTGTGATGATCAATGAGTGTCCCCGCCTCAACAACCCTAAAAACGGGTATTGGGAAACGACAAGTGACGACTGGAACGGCCCATTTATCATTAATGAGATTGCTGATGAAGGTGTCAGCAACTGGATAAAAGGACAGTCCAGCACTGTAAAAGGTTCTGGCATATCCAACTCTGGTGGAATTCTTGAATGGTGGGAGGACGCTTATGAGGTAAACCGCATTCTTAATGAGTTCATGGAGAAAATGGAAAAATCTTCTTTTGCAGATGCATATAAGAAAGAACGCATTGCAGAAGCTCGTTTCCTACGCGCATTCAACTACTTCTATATGGTCAAGCGATACGGTGGTGTACCACTTGTTCTCAAGGCGCAGATGCCGACAGACCCTGAAAGCGAATTGTATGTATCTCGCAATACGGAAAAGGAAGTATATGATTTCATCTTGTCGGAGATGGATAAGATTGTTACAGACCTGCCGGCGCGGGCAAATACGGAACTTGGACGGCCAAGCCGTGGTGCCGCCATGGCACTGAAGGCGAGGGCTGCCTTGTACGCCGGTAGTATTGCCCAGTTCGGTAAGGTTCAGTCGGGGGGGCTGTTAGGCATAGAATCTTCTTTGGCTAAGGACTATTACCAGCAGTGCTACGATGCCTGCAAACAGATAATGAACTGGGGCGAATACAGTCTCTATGACGGGGATGCAGACAAGACGCAGAACTTTAAGAACGTCTTCCTGAAAAAGAACAACAGCGAAGACATCATGGTCATTCAGCATGATGCCACACAGCGTACAACATCTGGCGGCAATGGATGGATCTGGGACTTTTTCCAGTGTCCACATCCACAAGCGTGGGGTGCCGGAAACCAGAATGCGCCTTATCTGGAAATGGCAGAAGCATTTGAGCATATTGACGGAACTCCAGGCACACTGGACAAGACAACACTGGAAAACAGGCTTTGGTCAATGGATGAACTGTGGGCCAACAAGGATCCAAGGTTCTATGCAACGATATGGACGCAGGATACCAAGTGGCAGAACAGAAAGGTTGACTTCCATAACGGTCTGATACTTCCTGACGGAACCATCAAGGGGGACGGTGCTTATCAGGGCGTAGCAGCTGCTGGTGACCAGTATATTGACAATTATAGTTATGGGACGGGATTTGGCGTGATGAAGTATCTGGATGAGACGCATGACAATACAGGTGAACGTGCTACTTCCAGTACGGACTATATTCTGTTCCGTTATGGAGAAGTATTGCTGAATTATGCTGAAGCTGCCTTTGAACTGGGCAAGACCGCAGATGCGCTGGATGCAATCAACAAAATCCGTTCCCGTGCCGGAATAGCAGCCTTAAGTACCGTCAACCGTGAGCAGATCAGACATGAGCGTAAGGTGGAACTGGCTTTTGAGGGACACCGCTATTGGGATTTGAGAAGATGGAGGATTGCCAAGGATGTCATTCCTGTAAACCGTTCGGGATTACGCTATATCCTGGATTACAATACTCGTAAATATCAGGTAAAGGTCTTGGAAAATTATGATGGTGTCACGCCTCCTGTCTTTGAGAATCGGAATTACTATTTCCCAATTACGGCCAGTCGTATCTCTAATAATAAGAATCTCGTAGAAAACCCAGAGTATTAATTAAAAAGTATGTAAAATGAAAAAAGATAATAACCAAAAACTGTCAGTTTTGTGGAGTTTATTATGCCTGTTCTTTTTTGTTATACTGTTTAACAGCTGTTACAATAATGAAGATGATCCGGTATATGAGAACCTAAAAGAGCTTGTCGTATCCAATACAGCTGTCAACCTTGAATATGGTGACTCCACGACCGTGACAATATCTCAGGGAAATGGTGGATATGAGGCTGTTGCTGAAGACAACTCCATCGCAGAAGTCTCTGTTATTTCAACTACGGTCAAGATAAAGGCTTTGAAGTCCGGCTCTACCAATATCACCGTCAGAGATCAGAAAGGAAAGACGCAGAATATTGTGGTAACCGTCGCAGCACCCGTCAATATAGAGACCAATGAGTTCATCACAGTATGGAAAACAGACAATGAGGGTACCTCTAATTCCACTTCTGTAACATTACCTGTTTCAGGCAGCTATATTGTAAAGTGGGAAGAGGTCGGCAAGTCTTCACATAAGGGGCAGGAGGAATATTCCGATATTACTCCAGCGAATTATCCGACAATAGACTTCGGTTCTGTAGGAATGTATCGTGTAAGGATAACGGCAAAAGATGCGGAGAAGCCTTTCGGCTTTATCTTTGACACCTATTCTGCTCCGGCTCTGGACGGATTGAAACTTATCAGAGTAGAGCGTTGGGGCGTGAATAAGTGGCCTTCTGCAGCAAGTATGTTCGCCCAGTGCCGTAATATGGATGTTACGGCAACGGATGTTCCCGACTTTTCGGCGTGTGACGGTAAAATGTATAATATGTTCTACCATTGTGAGAATCTGGTTGGCAATACCAGCTTTGCAGAATGGAATGTCAGCATGATGTGGCATATGAATGAACTTTTTGCATACTGCTATAAATTCAACCAGAATATCAATGCATGGAATACGAAAGGGGGCTATCTGATGTCAGCTATATTCAAAGGCTGTACAGTCTTTAACCAGCCACTTGACAACTGGAACTTGAAGAATGCCGCTAATCTGTCCGGTTTCTTTGAGAATGCCACCAGTTTCAATCAGGACATCAGTTCCTGGGAACTTCCCAATGCAGAGAACCTGTCGTATATGTTCAATCATGCAACAGCATTTAACCGAAGCCTGGGAAGCTGGACATTGGAGAAAGTAACCAATATGGAGGAGATGCTGACGAACTGCGGCATGAAGTCTAAGAATTATGATGCAACCTTGAAAGGCTGGGCAGAAAACGCCAAGACTCCGAACAATATGAAGTTGGGGGCAAATTCTCTGGTTTATTCTTCTGCCGGAAAAGACGCACATAAAATATTGACGGATACCAAAGGATGGACAATCACTGGTGACAGTTATAATGCATCTGGCAATTGAATTATCCAAATAACGTGAGTTCAGGGGGGACTTCTCCTGAACTTACATTAAACAGAAGTCTGATAGTTGTTGTATGAGTATGTGGAATTCCTATGCAACAACCGTCTGGGCAGATATCTATTAAAGGAAACTTAAAACATGATTATAATGAAAAAGAATGATATGGTCTCACTATTTGCCTGCCTGATAATAATGACATCCTGTGGAGGAAGCGATACGACCTCTGGACCAGATGGCAGAGGACTTACCCCAGACAATGGAGTGATAGAACTAAAGGACAATCAGAAGGGACTTTCAAACCCAGGTATGGGATGGAATCAAATGTACTACACATTCGATGATGTGCCCGTTCTTACCGGAAACGACAAAGCGGATAACCTGAATTGGATTCCTTGTGATATACTCTCTTTCAGGGTCAGTTGGGCTAAGATGGAACCTAAAGAAGGACAGTATAACTGGAAAGTCATTGATAATGCTGCCAACTATTGGCTTTCAGAGGGGAAACGGCTGGCATTTAAGTTCTATACAAACTTTTTATGGGATAATCCAGACAGGCAGGCAACTCCATTGTGGTTGAAAGATGCCGGTGCCAAAGGACATTATCTTGATGGGAACAATAATCCAAGTGATGATTCCTGGATGGCAGATTATGGGGACCCCATCTTGCTGGAAAAGCTGGAAAATTTTTACAAGGCAGTTGCAGCACATTACAGTGCTGATAAAATTGAGTTTATAGAACTTGGCTCCATTGGACGGGTCGGTGAAGGAAACAGCTATCAGATTGGGGTGGAACCAACCGAGACAGAACTGAAAGCACATATCAATCTTCTGCGAAAGTGCTTCCCGAAAACACAGTTGTTCATAAATGATGATCATGGAGAAGCAGCTTGCCTCTATGCAAAGACTCTTGGGTATGGCGTTGACGACCATAGCATAGGCGTAGATGCCTCTGTTAATCCTCCAGGAAGGGCATATAACAAATCTATCATTGACAAGTTCCATGACGGGAAGTCTATTATCGGTCTTGAAGATGACACATGGCTTCTTCCCGACGGCTGGTATTTGAAACAGATGACTGACGCTCATGCAAATTATTGTCGTATCCATACTTCCCCATCAAATCTGAGGAAAGCGGACGTACGCAAGATTGTTAATCAGATGAATTTGAAAATGGGATACAGGATTCAATTCCCGAAGATTTCTGTTCCGACTTTTATCCAGAGAGGACAATCACTGAAGATAAGCTATTCCGTGAGGAATGCTGGAGTAGGATACTGTCAGGTTACCTGTTATCCGCATTTCCTGTTAAAAGATTCCAATGGAAAAGAGGTCACCTCTGTTACTGATCTGGGGTTTGACCATCAGGACTTAATGTCAGGAAGTGACAATGCTACCTTGAATAGAAATGTATCTTTGACTATTCCAGCAAATGCAGTTACAGGAAACTACACCTTATACATATCTATGGTAGACGAGGCAGGAAAGCCATGGATTAAATTACCATATGATGGTGATGATGGCAATAAACAGTATAAACTTACTCAGGTAAACATCAAGTAATCTAATATACGGCAACTCCCTCTCGGTTTCCCTGTCTACCCAGCATTCTGTTTTAGATGCTGGGAGGGGACTGTTGCCTAAAAAATATAAAAAGAATGAAAAAGACGATTGGCATCGCCCTTCTTTGCTGTCTCTGCTCCATGTCCTCCATAGCGGCAGATTACATCCTTGCCTCACCTGATGGCAAAGTCAGGAGTGTTATTTCCGTAGCTCAGAAGACAGAAGTCGGGATTATGTATGGAGGAGTTAGTTATCTGCGTATTCCATGTGTGGCTATGGAAACATCCCAGGAAGTATTGGGAGAAAATGTAAAAGTAAGAAATACAGTCAGACACTCTGTCCGTCGTACAGTATCTCCTTTATACGGAATAAACGCCAGCATTCCAGAATCTTATAATGAATTGCAGCTGGACTGTAAAGGCAACTACTCCATAGTGTTCAGGGCTTACAATGAAGGAATTGCATGGAGATTTGTAATACGAAAGGGAAAGCCTCTGATTGTGAAAGATGAAAAGATAGACTATCAATTCAAAGATAATTATACAGCTTATTTCCATCCGCTGCTTTCAGAGTCTGATTACAGAATACAGAAGGTGTCTGACAGTGGACAGAAGTACAATTATTCAAGCATGCCAGTGCTGGTGAAGACCGATGACGGAGTAAACATTCTGTTGCATGAATCTGGAGTAATGGACTATCCGTGTATGAGCCTGAAGTCGGACTCTTCGCAACCTAACACGCTGACGACTGGCCATGTCCATTTCCCGAAGGTGGCTGAACCTGGGGGATACAACAACTTCAACCTGGTAGTGAAGCGTACGGAAGACTATATCGCCAGGACATCAGGCAACAGGGCTTTTCCGTGGAGGATAGTGGCTTTTGCAGCCAAAGACAAGGATATTCTGAATAACCAGCTGGTCTATCTGCTGGCTCCAGAGACAAGACTGGTGGACACGCAATGGATAAAGCCAGGAAAGGTCGCCTGGGACTGGTGGAACGGACTGAACATTTCAGGCGTTGACTTCCGTTCAGGTTTTAACACTGCAACCTACAAATATTATATTGACTTCGCTGCCAGAAATGGTATTGAGTATGTGAATCTTGATGAAGGATGGGGAGATCAGTTCGATTTGCTGAAAGTACGTGACAGTATCAATATGCAGGAACTGGCAGATTATGCCAGAAGCCGTGGTGTAGGATTGTTCCTATGGTGCGTATGGCATACGCTGGACCGACAGATGCCACAGGCTCTGGCACAGTTTGAGAAATGGGGAATAGCCGGGCTGAAAGTCGATTTTCTTGACCGTGACGACCAGCTGGTCGTCGACTTTGAGGAACGTCTGCTAAAGGAAGCAGCCAAACATAAGCTGCTTGTCAACTTTCATGGAGCCTATCATCCGAACGGTATGGAGCGGGCTTATCCGAACTGTATCAATGTAGAGGGAGTGAAGGGACTGGAATGGGACAAAATTGCAGGCACTGACGGCGCGACGCCACAGACAGCCGTAACAATCCCGTTTATCAGAATGTTTGCCGGACCGATGGACTACACGCCCGGAGCAATGGCAAACTACAATCAGGAGGAATGGCGCATCATCAAGGAACGGCCTATGAGCCAAGGAACACGCTGCCAGCAGCTGGCAATGTACGTCGTGTATTATGCGCCGCTCCAGATGCTTGCCGATTCACCAACGGCCTATATGAAGGAACCGCAGTTCACGAAGTTTCTGGCGAACATCCCTACCGTGTGGGACAAGACATTACCGCTGGACAGCAAGGTGGGAGAATACGTGAATGTTGCCCGGAAGAAAGGCAACACATGGTATGTTGCGGGCATGACGAACTGGACGCCACGTGACCAGCACATCAGATTTGACTTTCTTGACAAGGGACGTGAGTATGTTGCAGAGATTGTCAGTGACGGTGTCAACGCCGACAAAGTAGGCAGTGACTATGTCATGGAAAAAAAAGATGTTCACGCAGGTGACGAGCTAAATCTGCGGATGATGCCGGGTGGAGGATACACCGTCAGGATGACACCTAAGGATGAAAAGCATGATATTGTTGTCTTCGGTGACTCGCGTGTACAGATGGCAGGTGACTGGAATCTCAGAATGAACCGTACTGATGTCACGAATGCAGGTTTCGGCGGTTTCACCACCTCACACTTCATCTGGCTTGTCGATCCGTACGTAATCCAAAGGCATCCACGTCTGTGTTTCCTTGAAGGAGGCTGCAATGATATTGGTGCAGGAATACCGCTGGAGAGAGTCAAGCAGAATTTCCGTTCACTGGTTGACAGCCTGATGGCGCATGGCATTGAGGTCGTACTTAATACAGTAACCTATCCGACAGAGCAAGACCCGAAAGAGCAGGATTTCAAAACGGAGATGATGGACAGTGTGAATACTTTCCTCTTCGGTCTGGCCCGGGAGAAAGGACTTCCTTGCATTGACCTTAACCCTTTGCTTACAGAAGGAAAGCGGTTAAAGAAGGAATACGCATTGGACAACGTGCATTATACCCCTGCTGCCTATGCCATCTGGGTACGTGAAATGGAGAAGATACTGAAAGCAAAGGGCATCTGATGTATAGTTTGTTGGAGAAATATTGATTTAATAAAAAAATATGAAAACTAAGATTGCAAGCCTTGCAATGCTGTTACTCCTGCTACCCGTGGCAGGAGTCCGGGCACAAGACAAGATAAAGACATGGGACGAGCTGGACAGACGGCCGATACCGAAGTGGTGGACAGATGCCAAATTCGGCATATTCATCCACTGGGGTGTCTATTCCGTTCCAGCATACGCCCCTGTGAAAGAAGTGAAAGGAGTATATGAAAAGTATGCCGAACACTATGAAGCGCGGCTGAAATCGGGTAACAAGCTGTTCACTGATTTCCATAACCGTACGTATGGAAAGAACTTCAAGTATGCCGATTTCGCACCGATGTTCAGGGCGGAGCATTTCCATGCGGACGACTGGGCGAAGCTTTTCCGCAAAGCAGGGGCACGGTATGTTGTTCTGACTTCCAAGCATCATGACGGTTTCTGTCTCTGGAACAGCCGATACTCGCCTCACTGGAACAGTGTCGTCATGGGACCACACATGGATATCATGGATTCCATTTCCCGTGCTGTGACCTGTCAGGGAATGCACTTCGGTTTCTATTATTCCTTGCTGGAGTGGTCGCACCCGCTGTATGACAAGAAAACGATCGGCCGATGGGTTGATGAACATATGCTTCCGCAGTTGCAGGAACTGGTCGTAAAATACAAACCTGACGTTATCTACGCTGATGGAGAATGGGATTATGACAGTGAGACCCTCAAGAGCCGTAAGTTCCTTTCATGGCTGTATGATGAATCTCCCGTGAGGAACTCCGTCGTAGTCAATGACCGCTGGGGCTATGAAACGCGTAGCAAGCATGGAGATTACTATACGACAGAGTACAACCTCGTCCATCAGAAGGAGGGCATTGGTGACAAGGCTTCTCATCCCTGGGAAGAAAGCCGTGGCATAGGGACTTCCTATGGCTACAACCGCTTTGAACGTGCGGAGGATTATCTGTCGTCCAAGGATCTGATCCGTCTGCTTGTCCGGACGGTTGCCAATGGAGGAAATCTTCTGCTGGACGTAGGGCCAGAGGCAAACGGCTTAATCCCCGTCGTCATGCAGGAACGGTTGCTGGATATGGGAAAGTGGCTGGAGGTCAATGGGGAAGCAATCTACTCTTCACACCCATGCAGGAGTATGACAGTAAGGAACAACAACGTTTACCTCACCCGGGCACATGGCAATCTGTATGTGATCGGCACAGAATGTCCTGACGGACCTGTGGTTATAGACGGTATCTCAAAGGCCGGACGTGCCAGCCTTCTGGGAGAGACAAAGGGGAGGATTGCAGCTACTTTAAGAAAAGGAAGACTGACTGTCAATATTCCTCCTCTCAGTATCTTCCACCTGCCTTCACCTTTAGCATGGGTTGTAAAGATCGAGGGTGTGTACTGATAGACATGAGGCTGGTTCTGTCTGATCCAGCCTCTCATAGGAGTATGGGATATAATCAATAAATACAAAGGATATATGAAACGTTTATATTGTCTGCTGTTTATGCTGTTGGTTCTGGCTCGTATAAATGCTGGGACTCCGGTTAAGATATTGGCTATAGGCAACAGCTTCTCTGAAGATGCCGTGGAACAGAACCTGCATGAATTGGCTGCGGCAGCAGGGATAGAAACCGTCATCGGGAATATGTACATTCCAGGTTGTCCGTTGGAATTACATGCCAAGAACATGAGGACTGATGCCCGGGCTTATCGTTACCGGAAGATAGATGCTTTCGGGAATAGGGATCAGGTCGACAGTATGTCATTAAGCAAGGCACTGGCTGATGAAGACTGGGACTACATCAGTCTACAGCAGGCCAGCCAGTTGTCAGGGCTCTATGACTCTTACCAGCCTTACCTTCACGCTCTGATAGCTTATATCAGAGCGCACGTTCCAACCAAGGCAAAGATTGTTTTTCATCAGACTTGGGCGTATGCCCAGAATTCGACACGAGCGGGATATGAGAACTATGGTAAGAATCAGATGAAAATGTATCGGGCAATCGTAAGAGCCTCTGAGCAGGCTATGCGCACAGAGCCTATTGCGCTGCTGATTCCTTCGGGAACAGCCATCCAGAATGCACGTATGTCGTCCTATGGAGACACAATGAACAGGGATGGATTTCATCTTGATTTGCTCTATGGAAGGTATACCGCCGCCTGCACTTGGTTTGCTGTACTGTTCTGCAGAAAAGTTGAAGGAAATCCGTATGCACCGAAAGGCATGACACCGCAGCAGGTGCAGATTTCACAATGGGCAGCAGATGCAGCTGCAAGGCATCCCTATGAGGTGACGGAAATAAAACTTTAACATGGTCATAAAATGAAAAACAGAACTATTATAATCCTGACTGCCCTGATGTTGGATTGCGGCTACGTAGCAGCACAGAATGTGGACAGACAATCGCCGGGCCAAGATGTGAAAGATTATATTCAGCAGTCGTGGAAGAAAACACTACGATACAATCCCAAAGACTCGGCTGATCATATAGGTCTTCCGAAGCCCTATACTGTACCTTGTATTTCCGGGCATTTCCAGGAGATGTATTACTGGGACACCTACTTCACAAATGTAGGACTGCTTCTGGATGGACACATTGAATGGGCTATTGACAATACCGAAAACCTGGCTTCTTTAGTGGAGCGTTTTGGAAAGGTGTTCAATGGCAGCCGATATATGTACAGGTACAATTCTCAGCCACCTTATCTTTGCATGATGGTAGCGGACATATATGCCAGGACAGGTGACAAGGAATGGCTCGGGAGAATGTTCGGGACACTGGAAAAAGAATACAGATTCTGGATGACGCATAGAATGACACCCTGCGGACTGAACCGTTATTCCAACGATGTCATTGACAAGCAGAAGGACCGGGGTATGGCACAGTATGCCAAGTCCCGGACGAAGTGTAACATTGCACTGGACAGCCTCTCAGAAAGAGAAGTAACAACCTTTGCTTCCCATGCACGTGCAGAGTGTGAGTCGGGATGGGATTTCACGCCACGTTTTGAAAACAGGTGTGAGGATTTCTGTCCTGTGGACCTGAATGCCAATCTTTACTATTACGAGCAATCCCTTGCCCGCTTCTGCCATATACTCGGCATGCCGCTCAAGGCAGGGAAATGGGAGAAAGCTGCAAGAAGACGTAAGCGTCTGATACAGAAATATATGTACAATGCGAAAGACTGTCTTTATCATGATTACGATTATGTCAACAGGTGGCTCTCACCAGTCAGGTCTGCTGCTGTCTTCAGTCTGCTGTTCTCCAGAGTGTTGTCTGCGGGCAATGCCAGATCCGTGGCCAGGCACGCATTGAAAGTACTGGAATTCCCTTATGGGATAGCAGCAACAGAAAAGAATGATTATCATGGCACCTATCAGTGGGCTTACCCCAACGGTTGGGCTCCGCTGCAATATATCGCCATCAAGGGATTGGAGAACTATGGCATGACAAATGATGCATATCGGTTAGCACACACCTATGTAGACGGGCAGAATCGTATTTTCGCACAGACCCATAATCTTTGGGAAAAATACAATGTGGTAGAAGGCAGTACACGTGTAACCAGCGAAGGGGAGTATGATATGCCCCCGATGATGGGATGGACGGCCGGAGTCTATCTGTATGCATTACAATATGTAAAGCGTCACAAACACAGATAAGTTCTCTGTCAGTATATAAAATCGTTGCTGTCCGATTAAAATTAAATAGCATGATTTCCCATACGGAATCTACTTTGAACAGGGAATTCCGTATTGTTTGCAGGAAAGCCCCCCTCATCAAATCAACTTGTCAGCTTTTCAACTGCAAAACAACATCATATTGTCAAGGTGTCGAGTGTTCACACGACTGGTGTTTGCCAACAACACTACACGTGGCAGGCAGCAGCACGTAGGCTGAAAGCAGGAAGACCTGCAAGGAGTTAATGACTAGCCTGTACAGGGGATAGTATGCCGGACTGCTATAATATAAAATGAGCATAGACAGATGTCGGGGACATTATTTTACCGAACGGAAAGTCTATGCTCGATTCATGAAAATCTGAAAAAGAAAAAGGAGTGTCAACGGATTGCCTAACTTGCGGCTCTCCTCTCGTAGACACATGATGGCGCGATATACAAGTTTTCTTACAGATCCGGGACTGATATCTAACAGTTCTGCTATTTCCTCGTAACTCAAGTTCTGCATATATCGCAAGTAGATGGCCTCACGTTGCCGATCAGTAAGTGTATTCAGCAAATCTTCTACTATCTCCTTGATGTCCGATTTCTCTTCTTCATCTATAATCGTATCCAGAACGGTGACTTCTGTAGTGAAAGGCAACCGGTTTATATCGGTCTCGGATAGTTTCGAGTGCTTCCGCCACACATTCAACATGTTATTTCTGAAAGCCCGGAAGAGGTAAGACGGAAGACTACACACCTCCGTCAGTTCCTTCCTTTTAAGATACAAAGTACAGAATACGTCATGTATGGCATCTTCACACAAATTCATATCGAACCCCAGACTCTGTCCATAAGCCAACAAATCGTTTACACATAGAGAATAAATAGAGGAAAAGATGTCTTTACTGTCTTCCTCTGTTTCGCTGTTCTGAAAGATTTGCCAATAGGCATTCAGCCTTTTATGTCTTTCTTGATTGGTCATGATTTGCTGTTCCATTCAAAAATGAAAGATGACATAACTCGGACTAACATAAAATCCTCTTATTGCTTGAAATAACATATTTCGGTAATGCAAATTTAGTCATTTTTTTGAGATTATAAGCTAAAAGAGGCCTAAAAATTAAGTAACAGGCCCAAATAAAGCAGAATCAAAAGGAGGGATGTCCACACACTGAATCCTTAAAGAATTATAAAATATAATATAAAGTTACGCTATTGTAAAAGTAAAGCTCTACTTTTGCACTCCAGAAAAGTTACGGTGCATATCCTCCATGCACGGTGACTGATAAAGGAAAGATGCTCGAGCGGTTGAAGAGGCACGCCTGGAAAGCGTGTATGCCCCTAAAGGGCATCGGGGGTTCGAATCCCCCTCTTTCCGCTGTTTCAGGTAGTTACACGTCTTTATTTAATCCTATTATTTGTTTTTATAATTCAAAGTATTGCACAAAAATGCACTATTTTGCACATTTCTGCTGCATAACACCTGCAAATAGCCTGCAAATAGGGGCATACGTTTCATCTCTGTCATCAACAGACACATGAGCCGTATGCCCCTATAAAATTGCTATGGATGCCAGCTCAAGTCTGGACATCGGATTCCCTACGAACTAAGTGGAGGGGGAGCGAAACATAACGTCAGTAGGAACTCCCTCATGCAAGGGATGATTACCTGACAACGCATTTCCTTCCATTGACCACGTAGACACCCTTGGCGAGACCATTGAGACTGGTGACACCCTTGGCAACACAGACACCGTCAAGTGTATAGACATCGAAAGCGGCAACACTGCTGACAGGACCGGAGATGCCATTCGTCGAATTCTTGACGGTGAGCTTCGCCGGGAAGTAGGAGAAGACGTAGTTGGCCGCAACCCCTCCGCTGATTTCAATGGTGTACTCTCCGGGAACATCGAAGGAGGTTACCACCTTCCCTTCATGGTCCTTGACGGTGAAGACAGGAGCTTCGGTCAGTTCTACGGTCGTTTCATTGTTCTGCAACCCATCCACCGTGTAATCGAAGACAGGCTTCTGCTTTATCTCGACAGTCACGTCTTTTGCCCTGAGGTTGGCCGTAGCCTTCTGGACAAACAGATAGCCGTTGACAAACTCTACCTGCTCCTCCTTGATGGTTCCACGCGAGACACTGATGACATACTTGCCTACCGGCGATGCAGGTGTGGCCTCGCAGGTCAGCACAGGCAAGCCCTCTACATAGTCGCCTCTCATCTGCCAGCCGAGCTTCGGGTTCTCGCTGCCATAGGTCCTGGTGGTATTGCGCACCTTGATCGTAGTACCGAACTCAACGATATTGAAGTCTTTCCACTGACCGCTGCGCTTGTAGAGTGTCTTCGTCCCGGAAGGAACCTGCAGCTTGATGGACTCTCTGTTGAGGTCGGAAAAGACGCTGCGTCCCAATGCCGGCACGCTCTTGGCATAGATCCGGATTACTGCGAGGCTGTTGGCACCGGCGAAAGCCTCGTCACCGATGGACGCAACCGTAGCCGGCAGCGTGACCTTCGTCAGGTTGCCGCATCCGGCAAATCCATAGTTATGAATCTTGGTGATACCTTTCCCGACAGCGAAGTCGTCCGAATTATAAGGCATCACAGAGATGATTTCTGTCATGTCCTTTGTCAGTAGCATCTTTCCGTCGAAGACATAATCACAGTCGTCACCGGTCGGTATGGATACCGACTCGAGCCGCGGCATACCTCCCAGTGCACCGTCGGCGATGGCTGTCGTCGTCTTGGGAAGGACAAGTCTGTGCAGCCGTCGGCAGCCATAAAACGCCTTTTCGGGTATTTCATGTTTCTTGCCTGCAAGTTTCCGAATACCGCCGGTAAGGTAAGGCTCACCTCCCTCGACCAGCTCAGCATCGCCGAGATCGAGTTCCGTCAGCGAACTACGAAGCATCTTTCCGTCCATACTGCATCCTGCAATCTGCCGGATGGTACGCAGGTCCGTCGAGTTGATCGGTCCGTTCACCTTCAGCTTGGAGATTCTTTCATAAAGAGAGTCTTCGACGAGCGACGCCAGCTTGCCAGGTTCACTGACATTGACCGTATCTTCGACCAGCTCGCCTCGTATGCCCTCAAAGCCGATGATCATATCCTGCCCTTCCGAGAACTTAAAGGAACCGGGATTCAGGAGACTGATGTCATAAAATCCATCGGAAGAACCTTCCCATCCCCAGTTGATCCACACCTTGCCGGTGGCATCATATCCGCAAAGGACAAAGGCATGACCGCCGTTACCGCGATCCACGCCCGTATAGAAGATGGCACGGCGTTCGTTCAGTTCGTTGAAGATGATGTCCATCCATCTTTCCTCTTTGTAACTGCTGCGCCGAAGCATCTGCGTTGTCTCGGGATAGCCCAGGTTGCGTTTGAGCCCTTCACAGGCATTCTCCGTGTAAGTACCCGATCCGTCGGTAGCATACATCATGTCGGCAGCCACGCCGCAGTCGAGCATCAGCTTTGCCACAGCGTTGCCCTGTGCCGTGGTGTACTTTCCTTTATAGCTGTCGATCATGTTTCCCCAGTCATAGACACTCTCATCATAGTTGACGGTCACTTTCTTCATGCTTCCGTCCGCCTGCTTGACATTCACGGAGTGTGTACCCGTACCACTCTGCGGATAACCGTTGTAGTACATGATCTGTGCCATGGCGGTAGCGACACATCCGGTCACGGCTCTTCCCGTACCGCCATACCCCTGCCAGCTACCGGTACCGGAAGAGGTTGCCTGGGGGCAGAGGTCGTTGTAAGGTTTCTCCTGTCCCCAACGCGACGTGACAAGGGCGGGAACCTGAGCGGCATACTTGTTCTTGTCAGGAACCACCACCTTGCACGGCACGCCGCTCTTCACAATGCCGTTGATAGCCTCTTCGGCAGCAGCGAGATACCATTTGAAGCCCTCGTTCTTCGTATTCTTGTCGAACGTGCTGTTCGAATAGGCGATGACAGCTGGTACGAGGTCGTCGTTGCCCACGATGACGAAACCGCCCTTCTTATAACCCATGACGGTGTATGCACTGTTTTTCAGCAGCGGTTTGAGGTCGTCCTTGTGTGCACGGGTCATCCGCAGTGTCGGCGACTGACTGAACACCTGCTCCGCTGCCGCCTTGATGGCAGCCTTTGTCCTTGGTGCTGCCGAAACCGACAGTACCATGCCTAGTACGAGCAGCAGGCTTATGGATAATCGTTTTCTATAGTTCATCATAATAATATGGTTGTGGTCGTGTCCGGCTTTCCGGCAGGGGAACTCCTTCCCGGAAGCTGATTTCCAGCAGAGACGGCACGATTCGGTTTGTTGATATAAAAACGCATAGACGGAGTCAGAGCCCTGCAGAATGGGTCCTGACTCCGTTTGTAGTCAATTCTCTAATAAGAATCGGTGCTTATTCATCACTTGATAACGGTCTTCTGGCCATTGATGATATAGATGCCCTTTGCCAACGAACGCAGGCTCTTAGCGCCCTTCATTATCTGCTTGCCGTCGATGGTGTAGACATCGTAAACCGTCTCGCCGTCAGCATTGATGCGCTGGATGGCTGTTGCCACACTGATTTCCGCAGGTGCAGACTCTGAACCGTCGGCATAGACAGCCGTCACACAGTACTTGTGCTCCTTGTTGTCCGGTGCCTTGAGGTCGTCGCTGACAAGTTTGCTGGTGCTTCCGATCAACTCACCGTCACGATAGATGTTGTAGGAAACTGGTCCTGAACCAGCCTCGAACTTGGCATCATCAATCATGAAGATGAAAGCCTTGTCCTTGGACGTGATATGATGGATGGCAAAGTACTTGGTCCCCTCGGGTACGTCAACACTTACTTCCGTCCATTGAGCAGCATCCTGTACGTGCGTGTCGCCAATCTTCACGAAGCTGTCAGGATCACTACCGCTTGTTGAAGACAGTACGTCGAAGCTCTCTGCTCCGCTGCCGTCCGTAGCCTTGAGATTGTTGACCCAGAAGCTGACGGTCTGCGCCTTGCCAGAAAGCTGCGGACTGATGAGCCAGTTGTTGGCATCAACGAAATTCTTGCCGGACTCATCAACCTGATATATTGCTACAGCAGCCCTGGTGCCGGAATGCGGATCAAGTCCCTGTCCTGACTTGAACAGGTCAGACGGCTGCCAGTTGAGGAATGCGAACTCCTCGCCCTGATGCTGATACTGTGTGCCTTGGGTGAGACTTCCTGCACGTCCATGGTCGTTGTCAACCGTTGTCCAGTCGCCGAAGCTGGTACCCCATGCCTCATAACTCTCGAAGTCGTCTGTAACACTGGTTATCGTCGTTGCCGGTGCATCCCAAGCCAACTTCACAGCAGTAGCTGAACCGCTCTTCTCTCCACGGAGGTTCTGCGGGGCCTTGACATCAGGTGTTTCAAGGCTGACATCAGCGGTCGCCTCATTGTTGTCTGGTTCGAGGTCGCCGTCCAAGGTAACCGTCGCCTTCACGCTGAGCTTGTCTGAAGCGTCCAGACTGGTCGTCTTGTAATCAACAGAGAGTACGTTGTTCTGCATGAAAGAAAGACTCTTTCCGAGGGTTTCCTCCTTGACAACCTTGTCGTTGACCGTAAGGGCAACCTTGGCTTTCTCAACCTTGTCGAGACCGAGGTTGGTCACCTTGACGCTGAACTTGGCTGTCTGTCCTTTCTTGAGGCTCTCGGGTGCGGTCAGTTCCACACCTGCATCCTTCTGATACGGGTCGGCAATGTTGATGTTGTCGACATATACGGCATCGTCAGAAACCTCATCGGCAGTACCGACAACACGCAGCAGGACGTAATCCTCATTGGCCAGTTCGGCAGGGATATTCACAATGTGATTCTTCCACTTGCCATCGTTGACAGCTCCCGTATTGGTCCATACAGCTTCCGTCACTTCTCCGTTCTTCTTCTGGAAACGCATTTCCACCTTCGCCTTGGGTGCTCCATCGCCACGATAGTCGAAGATGAGTCTCGGGTTCGCTGCACCACGCAGGCTCGTCTTACCCATGACAATGGTCGATACACCCGGCCGTGACGGACGGAAAATCAACGAACCGTTGTCGTCGTCGGACGAAACATCGTTGGTGAGAGCCCATGCAGTATTAGTGCCGGAACGTTCAAGACCGACGAATTTGTCCTCAACGGTGCCATCCTTGAAACTGTTGTGGAATGGCAGCGTATAAGGCGTACCGACAATGAGTGCGCCGGCTGCCCATGCACTCGTACCTGCTACGTTCACGGCATTGACAGCCCAGTGCTGGTACTTCTGCTTGCCTTCGTTGGTATTCAGGCCGTTGACGGTATATCCGGTCGAGCCTTTGACATCAGCGATCTTGTCGCCCAGCTTACCGTCATCCGTAACGCTATGGATATTATAGGTAACCTCTGCCGGGAGAATGATGCCCTTGTGTACACCTGTCGGAACATCCCAGTCGAGCTTGACAGCCGCTGTCTGGTCGGTTGTCTTGATCTTGCCCAACGCCGGGACATCCTGCCCTACATAAACATTGACAGATGCCTTCAAGCCGAAGTCGTGAGCATTGTAAGCGATAACCGTATAGGTATTGTTACCGTTTACGGCGGCATCGTCGACAATCTGCAGTGCCGAACCAGGTGCCGGAGTCGCGATGGTCTTCACGACACGCTCACCGCTGCTGACAACAATCTTCGTGAGGTCAGAGAGAGCAGAACCGTCAATGGCCTTGGTCGGTGCATTGAACTTCAGCGTAGCCTTCAGCGCAGCCGTCGGATCGGCAGTTGCTGTCAGATTGTCCACCATGGCCGGTGCCTTCGCATCAGCAGCAACTTCCACAGAGAGGGAGTCGAGGACGATCTTGAATCTGTCAGGATCAGAAATGGCATGGAAACCAATGTAGTAGTTTCCGTCCGCAGCTGGTTCTATCCGCTTGGTAAATTCCTGATACTTGGAACTTGTAAGATCCGTTGACGGGAGTATCTCATTTGCCATTGCGGCAACTGTATTGGCATTACCCCACTTCACCTCCAGACGTTCTGGGAAATTGCCCAGTCCGGCAGCAGCCTTGAACGATACATTATAGGCCTTGCCCTGCTTCATCTGAATCGGTGGTGAAATCAGCCAGTCATCAGCAGCGTTCTTCTTATTGTAACGATATACGCAAGAACCACCCTTGGAACTGTTCCAGCCCCATGTGCTCTTGTCCTTATTCACGTCGAGAACCGTGTAGAGCTTGAAGCTTGCGGCAGTCGGGAAATCATCGAAGAACGGCACTTCGAGTGCATTGCCGAAGATCTTTCCATTGCTTGTCGCAATTGCACTCCGCTTCGACCCGTTGATGGCCTGTACGGAATAGGAATAAGCCGACAGCTTACCTTTCGGGACTACTTCGCTGAAAGAAGTTGCAGAGATACCTTCGGCCACCTTCGTACTTTCTTCACCTACGTTACGGAAGACATCATAGGTGAGAGGACCCATGTATCCGTTGTGCAGACCTTCCGTCGGAGCTTCCCAGGTCACGGTTGCCTTACCTGTTGTTTCGTCAAGGCCCATTGTCAGATCTTTTACGACATCGGGCACATCATAACCGACATAGGTCGTCAGTTTGACACGAGGACCCTTACCGGCATCATTGCTGCAGAAGACGATGAAATTAACGACTCCTTCGCTGACCGTCACATTGGCCTCAACCTTCTTTCCAGCTTCAGCCGCTCCGTTCGCCACTTCTTTACCGTTGGCGAACACCTTGTACGAGACGTTACCGGTCAGGCTGCTGCCGTCGTACTTTTTGTCAGGAGCCTTGAACGAAACCTTGCCGCTGAGCGCACCGTTGACGAAGTCGGCCTTGAGGTCGCTGGCTGCTGCCGGTGCTCCGTTGGCTGTCGCCACTGCCGGGAAGTTGAGTGCCACGAGCATCGCCGGCTCCGTATAGCCGCCGACCGGTGTCACGTGTCCGTCGCCCAAGTCGACCGTATAGAGCTGAAACTTTCCGTCCTTGTCGGTCGAAGCCCAGAAGAACTCGTTGGTCCGTACGTCGAACTCGCCGCTCTGGGTGTAGTACTGTCCCTTGGCATCGGCAATCTCTACACCGGTAGAGCCCTTCTTCGTTTCAGCACCTGTCGAACGGTCAATCTGGTAGAAGTCACCTTCCTTGCTGACACCATAGGCGAAACCGTCATTGGCAATACCCAGTGCCACATAGGTGTGCTGGGCAGGAGCGATGGTGGTACGCGTCAAGGTGGTGTAGTCTATGACACCCCACTCAAAATTCTTCAGGTCGGCGGTGTAGAATTCTCCGAACACCTCTCCCGTCGTCGGGTCAGTAGCCGTTTCGGTAGCGATCAGACTGTAGTCTCTGACGCTCTTGGGCTGTTCTTCCAACTGCCAGGTCTCTGTGTCGAATGCATAATGCGAGAGCAGGAGAATACCATAAGGAGCATAACTCGTATCGAGGTATATGCCGTGAAGCACTCCGTCTATCATTCCGCTTCCGCCATTGAAATAGCCTTTCTTGTAGTCGGAGAGCAGTTCGAAATTGAGGTTTGCCACCGGGTGGAACGAATACATGCCCATGAAACTGTTGGTGAGGAGATTTCCCCACATGGTCAGGTCAGGATTGACCGTCACCAGATTCTTCAGATCCGCAGGGCGGATGGCAATCGTCGGACTGCTGAACGGCGATTTGACGTCTCGTGGCAGCGTCTTCGCCAACAGTGTCGGGAAAGCCTTCAGCGGATCAACCTTCTGTTGAGCCGTCTTCTGTCCAGGCAAAATTCTGGAAGGAGTAAGAGGCACTTGGTTTTCTGGCATCACTTGCGCGGATGCAGGCAGCATTGTCATTGTCGCGGCAAAAGCTGCAATTAGTTTGGTAAATCTTTTACTCATATCTGACGGGTTTAATTAATAAAAAAAGTTTTTAAACCTATGAAAGATTTCGATTACAAATATATTAATTTTTCCTCAATACCTCCAAATAATATTACGATTTATTTCTAAATTATTTAATATTTGTGCACATTTACAAGAAAACGTGCAATTTTATATCGTTTTTATTCGCATCTGGCAGGATATCCGATAGTCGGGGACGGGCGAATATTCAGCGGAAGAGAGACACCCAACTATTTTTCATGATTGGGACAGACTTGTTTTACTTCTCAAACAAAAAAAACGATTCTATTGTGGAATGCCCTACGGACAGACGTGTTGATGACCCACATTCTCTGTTTTATTTCTGTTTTCAGTTGCTGTCATTTTTAACACTTCGCACAAATGCCACTTTACAAGCCACTTGCAACACCCCATTACATGACAGCAGTGACAGCGACCTACAAATTCTGCCTCAATGTGGATTCAAGACAAGACACTTTTGATTGCGTAGGAATGTGCCTCCCCGGACAGAAATCTGCCTACATATAGTCCCGCCTATATAATAAGGTGTAATATGGGGATATGAGGCTGCGCCAGAAGTTCATGCGTAGCTAAACTGTAGGGACACACTTTCGGTTCTGAAGATGGAGAGGAATGGAAAGTGCCGGATTGACAATTGAGAACAAGAGTACCGGATGCCGGGAACTGGAGTACCAAGCACTGGGAACAGGAGTACCAGGTATCGGGAACAGGAGTACCAGACACCGGGACAACAGAATTGGGAGCCAGCCTGCAAAAGAACACAGGTGCTCGTCACGATTAAACAGTCTCCTTATTGCGCCCGGCAAAACCACGGAGCAGGAAGTACAGTTCTTCCTGCAGGCGGAAGAGCAGCCATGAACAGCGCAGAGGCATATAGCCGAATTTACGTTTAAGAGAGGGCTGCACCTGTTTCAGGTTGACAGTCTGCCAGACATGACGCATGATTTCCCTCCCCTTCCGGCGGTCTGCTGCGGAGAGTTCCCTGCGGTGAAGATAATAGAAGAGATAGACTCCAACCAGATTGAGCCACCGTACCGTTTCATAACAATGCAGGTCGTCATCCGACGCACCTATATCGACGAGCTGACGCCGCATACTCTCGTTGGCCAGAAGGAAATCGAAGCGGTGGACACTTGCCTGATGCGTGACCGACGCAGCCTGCTGCCGATAATAATAAACGCCGTCGCAAAGGGCCACCTTACGTGAATAGTAATAATGGATTCTCGTGGTGTTGTCATCACTGTATACCCTTTGCGACTCATCGTAGGGATGCGCTTTGTGGAGTGTACTGCGCACAACGTAACAACCGTGAATGTTCCAGGTCAGGCTCTGCCGGAAGGCTTCCTCGCCATTCATCATATTGAAATGAGGCATGGAATACTCCTTCTGATGCCCGTCCGCATAGACGCAAAACAGACGGAACAACACACAGTCGACCTCTGTCTGGAAGAAAGCTTCGCATACCCTTTCCAGCGCATCCGGCCCCAGCCAGTCGTCACTGTCTACAAAGCCGATGTAATCTCCCGTTGCACAAGACAGTCCGATATTCCTCGCATGAGCCTGTCCCCGGTTCTCATCCAGTGCTATCACCCTGAGACGTGTGTCCCGGGCCGCATACTGATGCAGGATATCCAGAGAGTCATCCGTCGAGGCATCATCAACGCAGACCACCTCAACATCTTTCAGCGTCTGGTTCAACAGCGAATCAAGGCAATGAGGAAGGTATTCCGCTGTGTTATAGACGGCGACGAGCACACTAATCTTTGGCATGACGGATAAACTTATTCTTCAATCTACTTATCAAGACATTCCACAGCCCAGTCTTCGACTTCAACACACGAAAGGAAACCATCATGCTTACGACACACAGTGCGGCAGCAAGCCCCCAACGCAACCAACCGCTGTCAGAGCGGACACAAAGGAACACAAAGAAACCGATTGACAGCTGGACAGCGGCACAGCGCAACACAGAAGAAGACTGCCGGTAACCATAATGGAAACGAGCATAGACATAAACAAAAACAAAACTGAAGATTCCTGCCGCAGCCACACCGGCACCGGCACCGAAAACACCCCATTGCCTGAAGCCGACTATTACCAGTGCTGCAAGGCACACATCATACAAAGACTCCAGAAGCAGGTAAGAGCGCGAGTCGCCTTTCGCCAAAGGGATATACTCTACCGGCAGACGTATTGCCCGTACGTACATGGCAAGGACCAGCACCTGTGCCATACTGAGGGCGGGCAGGAATTTGCCGGAATAAAGGGAGACTGTCAGCTGGGGCAGGAACAACAGAAAGAGCGTCAGAAGGGGGGAGATGAGCAGGAGTGTGACTTCTATCTGGCGGTTGACAATCTGGTTGAAGGTAAAATTCAGGCTGCTTGCACCTGACAGCCGAGGGAAATAATCGGTCTCCATGGCTGAGAAAACCATCCCGGAATAGACCATTGTCATCATGAAAGCGGCATTGTAGAAGCCGACCGCCTCAATGTCCGCCACATTGTTAAGGTAACTCCGGATAATGAAGTCCGCACCCGACCCGAGGATACCGGCAAGGACAAATGCCGTTCCCAGACGGATCATACCCCACCCTTTGGCCAGAAACGGCCTGTGGAAAGAGACACGGAAAGGATAAAGTCGGCAAGAGACCATGGCTGTGAGAACCATCTGCACCAATGCCATCAAGACCAAAGAGGGGACGATGGCTGCATTGCCGAAGAAATAATAAAGCGGAACGGTCAGGACCAATGCACCAAGCACGTTATACACTGAGACGGAGGCCAGCGAACGAAGACGGCGTACCCCCTTGAGGATGGCAAGCTCGCCGCCGCTCAAAGCAGCCAGTGACACACAGGGAGAAAGAAAGATGAAGTGCATCGTATGCCCATCCCAGGAGAAGGTGTATCTGCTGAGCAGAGGACTGAACACGATGCAGGCCAGCAGACCCAGCAGGGCTGTGAGCAGGCTCCACGAACGGACAAGGGCGATATCCTCCGTCAGTTTTTCCTTGTCTTGCCGGTCGTAGTCCTCTGATATATTGCGCACGGCACTCATCGGAAGGCCGAAGTTGGTGGAGTCGCCGATGAGCTTTGTCGTGGAGTTGAACAGCGAGATAAGACCGACTCCCTGCGGCCCAAGCAATATGGCCACGAACTTGTTGCGGACGACACCTATCAGCACGTTGAGGCCCTGCACACCGCCAAAGAGGCTGATGTACTTCAGAATATGCAGATAACCATCCGTATGGGTGTCTTTTTTCATCGTATTATCTAACGGATATAAAAGTTTTTTATTATATTTGCATCAAACAATGATTGCATGAAACTGTCCATCATCATACCCATCTATAACGTTGAAGATACACTCAGACGCTGTCTGGAGAGTGTACTGGGACAGATGGACGACAGGATGGAAGTGATCATCGTTGACGACGGATCGACGGATACCTCGGGACAGATTGCGGAGCAGATGACAGCTGGGAGGACTGGCTGCCGGCTTATCTGCCAGGCCAACAAGGGACTCTCTGCAGCAAGAAACGCAGGAATAGAAGCGGCGACAGGAGAGTACATCACCTTTGCCGACTCGGACGACTTTGTTGCCAGAGGTACTTATACGGCCTTGCTGGCCGTACTTGCAGAACATCCTGCCTATGACATCCTTGAATATCCCGTCATGGTGCATTACGGATGTCCTGCCAAGCAGCATCTGCTGACTTTCCATGACACTGTCGTTGAATCCGTCCGTGATTACTGGCTCAGTGGAGGTCACCGCCACACATACGCCTGCAACAAACTGTACCGCCGTGAAATCTTTGCTGACATACGTTTCCCCGAGGGTAAGGCATTTGAGGACGCGTACACCTATCCTTTCCTGCTGCAGCGTGCCAAGGTGGTGGCGACGACCTCCGTGGGACGGTATTACTACTGTCACAACGACAGGGGAATCACGGCACAGGCCGGGGGAAAGGAGCTGACCGACCTGCTGGAAGCGCATCTCGAGCATATCAAGCTATGGGGTGAGCTGACACCGAAATACTACCAGACACTGCTCAACATACAGATGGATGTCTACGAGGCAACACACGCCGTCCCAATCCTTCCTGTCCTGCCCTATAAAGGAACCCTGAAACTCTTTGTTCTCCACTTAATAGGATTAAAACGCTTATGCCAACTCAACCGGTTTATACACAGAATAAGGAAAAGAAGCCGCTCGTAAGTTTCATCGTCACTTACTGCAACGAACCCATTGCCATGCTGAAAGAATGCCTCAGAAGCATTCTGGCATTAAGTCTGAACGAATCGGAACGGCAGATCATCATCGTGGACGACGGCTCGGACCTCTCTCCCATCAACGAGCTGATCACACTCACAGACAACATCATCTATGTTCGCCAGCCCAACCGGGGACTGAGCCGGGCACGCAACAGAGGCATGGAACTGGCCGAAGGCAGGTTCATCCAGTTTGTCGATGCCGACGACTTCCTGCTGACAAACACCTACGAACAGTGCCTCGACATTATCAGGTACAAGGAAGCCGACATGGTGCTCTTCCGTGCGACAAGTGCCGAAAAGTCTGTACCTCTGTCCGAGGCGGAAGGCCCAGTGAGCGGAACGGAATACATGACCCACCACAACCTGCAAGGCAGCGTATGCTGCTATCTCTTCGGGAGAGCCATCCTGCACGGCCTGCGCTTCACGGAGGGTACACTGCACGAAGACGAGGAGTTCACGCCGCAGCTGATGCTGCGGGCGGAAAGCCTGTATGCCACCGAGGCGAAAGCCTATCATTACCGTACACGCCACGGCTCCATCACCCACCGTACTGACAGACGATGGAAGATGCGCCGCCTGTCGGACGCCGAGCAGGTAATCTGCCGCCTGAAGGAAAGGGCGGACTATCTCCCTGTCAAGGAGCGTATCGCCATGGAACGGCGTATCGCCCAGCTGACAATGGACCTTATATACAACGTGATGCTACTGACGCATGACGAGACCCACCTCGACCACGTACTGCAACGTCTGGCGCGGCGCGGGCTCTTCCCCCTGCCCGACAAGGGCTATACGGCCAAATACAGGTACTTCAGGAAGATGACGAACTCCGCCTTGGGGCGCAAGATGCTGATGATGGCATTGAGGATAAAGAAACACCCATTATAACTGTGGATTTTGAACCGAGACGCATGAAAATCCTTCTCTTAGGCGAATACAGTAACGTACACAACACGCTGGCACATGGACTCCGCAAGTTGGGGCATACGGTGACGGTCGTTTCAAATGGGGATTTCTGGAAGAATTACCCACGTGACATTGATGTCTCCAGACGGCCGGGGAAGACAGGCGGTATGCTTTTGCTGGCAAAGATTTACGCCCTGCTGCCCCGTCTGCGAGGCTATGATGTCGTGCAGTTCATCAATCCTTTGTTCTTTGAACTGAAGGCGGAACGCCTCTTCCCGCTCTTCCGTTATCTGAAAAAGCATAACAGAAAGGCCGTGCTGTGTGGTTTCGGAATGGATTACTACTGGGTACACACCTGCTCAACGACGATGCCCCTGCGTTACAGCGACTTCAACATCGGCAACGGACTGCGCCAGAACAAGAAGGCAATAGCCGAGAGAGAGGATTGGATGGGTACGGACAAAGAACGTCTGAACCGACTGATGGCTGAGCAATGTGACGGAATCGTGACGGGACTCTACGAGTACTGGCGGTGCTACAAGCAGCATTTCCCGGTGAAGACAATCTTTATCCCCTTCCCCATCATCGTGGGAGAAGCACCGGTCATCGCTGATGAAACGCCGGAGAAGCTGAACCTCTTTATCGGAATCAGCAAGAACCGCTCGGCTTACAAGGGGACGGACATCATGCTGCGGGCAGCCAAAGCCGTCAAGCGACAGTACCCCGACCGCCTCGACCTCACCGTCGCAAGCGGACTGCCTTTCGCCGAATACGTACGCACGATGCTCGGCTCTGATGCCATCATGGACCAGCTTTACAGTTACACACCGTCTATGAACCCTCTGGAGGCCATGGCACACGGCATCATCTGTATCGGTGGCGGAGAACCGGAGAACTATGAAATCATCCAAGAGACCACGCTCCGCCCCATCATCAACGTCCTGCCGACCTACGAGAGCTGTGTTGCCGAGCTTACCCGGCTCGTCACCCATCTTGACCTCATTCCCCGGCTGCGCCGCCAGAGCTACGCCTATGTCTGCAAGCACCACGACTACATCAAGGTGGCCGAGCAGTACGAAGCCTTTTACCGGTCGCTGTAGCCGGGTTTCATACGTACTTGCCCTTCCCGGCCTTCCCTTATTGCAGCAATTGATCCGATAAAACAGCAATATGTAAAAACGAACTTACCACAGCCCGGATATGATAGATACCGGACTGTGGTAAGTTCTTTGCTGACAGTCTACTTACGACTGCAAGATGCTATCTGACAACGTACTTCCTGTGATTTACGATGTAGATTCCTTTGGGAAGCCCCTCCAAAGAAGTGGCATTCGTACGGACAACCTTTCCGTTAAGGTCATAAACAGTACCGCTCACCTCATTACCTTCCTCATTGACAACACCGTCAATAGCCGTTGCGGTGTCTTCTTCAACACCGTCAATGAAGAAACGCAGCGTCTTTGCAAGTGCCTGGGAACCGGTTGCTATCCAGCAACGGAAGCCCTTGACGGGGAGGTCATGCTGTGTGAAGTGCCACTTGCCATCGTTTGTACCCAATGCGTATGAATAGGCAGGAACAACCTTATTCGTCTGGTTGATAAGCGATCCGCAGAACTGCAGCTTCTCATCTATTGTCGTTGACGGGGTAGATGCTTCCTTGATGATGCCAGCATTGTAATTGGGTAGTTGTGACGGCTCCTGTGTCAAAGACACATTGTTTATAACATAGTACGGAGCGGGCACACTTATCCAGCTTCCATCTTTCAGCTGTTTCTGGTATGGATCTTCATGTTCAATACCCGTCGGCTCTTTATCTGACTTGATGAGATAAAGCTCATTTGCCTTTATTGCAAGAGCATCGTCATCACTGAGGTCGACACTCTTGAATTCGATACGAGTCTTGACGGTGCTGTGCTGTTTCGGATGCCACGAGAGCTTGACATTCTCGCCGAAAGCGGTTTTAACCTGCCCCACTGTAAGATTGACAGGAAGCATGATAGAACTCCATACACCCGGCTTCATCGTACGCTTCAAGATAAGCGTGCCGGCACTGATGGGGTCTACCTGAAGGTTTATGTATTTGTCACTCGTCTGTCCTTCATCCAAAACAATATCATTATTACCACAATACTGCAACTGTACATTGTCCCAGCAGGTCCAGTCACGTTCATTTGAAGAACCCTCTATCTCAATACCTATATTCAGCATATCACCATCATGTGGGACATTTACCAGTATCGTATTGTTATATTTTCCTTCCTCAAACTCTTTTCCTGCTTTTACATAAGGACTTTCTTTGGTTCTATTTCCTTTTCCTCCCTTATCCGTTGCCAAATCGTCGTCATCATAAACACGAAGCAAATCATCCTTGGAATAGCCAAACTCACGCTGAAACCTGTTCAAGGCAGTACTGATATTCGAGACTGTAGCAGTAGTCCCATCTACTTTTGCAAACAGCTTTGATACCATATGGCTTCCATTGCCTCTGTTATAGAAGCCATTGCAGGAGACCTTATACCAGCCCTTCTTAATAGTCGTGACTTTCTGCGTTATTGTTCCGTTGGCTTTTGCGTTATTACCTACATTGCGAACATTTGCAGTTGTGTAGCCTGCATATTGTGCCATATAATAGTTAGGCTTTACAGAACCGTTGCCCACATAATAGGTATAAGCATTGTTATCTGGAGTAAAGGCTCTCTCAGAATTATTATAATACTTCCATTCAACCCCATTGGCCACCCATTTATCAACATAATTGCTACTCCGTGAGAAGTTCTGGTCATAGACAAGGAAAGTTGCATCTGACGGAGCCTCATCAGAAGCATACTTTTCTTTGAAAGCTTTTTTCAGGTCCTTCTTCGTAACAAACTTCCACTGGCTGAATTTATCGTTTCGATCTACTGCATCTGGGAACTTTATAGTATTCGTTTTACTATGTTTATTTCTCTCCATCTGCAGATAACGTTTTCCAGGATAACCTTGCCTCTTCTCATCGTTGACAAACGAAATATTATATGTTCTACTTCCATAAGAGGTTTCCGTAAAAGTCCAATCTATAACACCATTGATATGATGCTCCTCTGTACAATATGGATTTTGAATCTTAGTGTTGTCGAAATCTATTCCCCTGTCAACATATACATGATTATAATTGATCTGGTTAGTGAAGCCGGGCGTGTCCTTTCTCCGCCCGAATGCAATCAGGTTTCCAGCACTGGTGCCAAGTGGTCCTTCCATCTTGTAAAAGCCATTATGCTTCTTGACGTGAATTGTCATTCCCACATTAAAGCCGATAGCCACAGTTCCCCAATAACTACCTGTATTAAGGAACTTACCTGTACCGACATTATAAAGATAGACAGTGTTCATGTCTTCATCGGTTTTATCAGCAATACTACTGATTGGGTTTCCGTTCCATTTGTGGTTTGCATCCTGTCCCTGTGCCTTTGCATCAATATGGGTCAACAGCCCCATTACGACCAGAACAGTCGTTATAAATGTAAAATGTCTTACCATCTTTGTGTGTATTTTTTCAGTTAATGATTAATCAGTCTTCCCAGATACCTGGATTTACATTCTCCCACGGCCTGTATGGCTTAGCACCGATGCCTCCGTCAGGGTCTCCCGGGATAATACGGTCGTTGCCGTTGCCATGCTGTTCGGGATTTCCGTCTCCGTCATTGTCAATCTGTGATGCGCCGGGTAAACACATTACCTCGTCGAAATCTAAAGCCACAACCTCTGCAAGCGGCTTCTGATAATCTTTTCTCTTCATTGCTCTCTTTGTTTTAGCATTTTTTATTCTATAATCTAAATGAATGTCCATAAAAAACATCAACGTCATAATGATGAAATTTACAGCTTATCCATCATACGTGTCTGTGTTGGTGAAAGAAGAATGTCACACAGTGCCTGAAAATACCCGGACCACTCTCTACTCACGATTTGCGGTGCAAAGGTAGTTTATTTTTCTCTACCCCATTAATTTAACTTTGATTAACTAAAATTTGAGTAAAAATAAGTCCTTTTCGGAAATTTCCTGTCAGTTAGTATCCATCAAAGAAGACAATGAGCAAAAAAAGTTCCATCCCGGAAACAGTGATAAAACCTGCCTGAAATGCAAAAAAACATCCCTTGTATGTGCCTTTCATGTCACTACAGAACTTTTCAAGAAATTAGCATTTATCGCAATATAAGTTTTTATTTTGTCTGCTGTC
>OGKA01000533.1_pt1 | contig 41041 bp, 50 predicted proteins | sample 1572211 | NCBI WGS metagenome assembly OGKA01 (sample SAMEA2582125, study PRJEB24529) | metagenome | biome: Human gut stool | place: China | collected 2011 | reverse complement strand
AAAAAGCAACATGAAATGTATATCATGGAAGGCTTTATGGATGTCATTGCGGCTTATCGAGCTGGGATTGAAAATGCTGTTGCCTCCATGGGGACAGCATTGACACCTGAGCACGTCCAGCACTTGTCTCGTTTTTCAAAAAAAGTGGTTTTGACTTATGATGGGGATAAGGCAGGGCTTGAAGCGACAGCTAAGGCCTTGGATGTTCTGCAAGATCTGGAGTTGGAAATTGTCCGTATCCCTGATCAGATGGACCCAGATGAGTACCTCAAAAAAACTTCCCCAGAAGATCTAGCAGGCCTCTTGAAGAATTCTCGGATCAGTAAGGTTGAATTCTTGATGCACTACTGGAAACCCCAGTATATTGAGAACTTGCAAGCGCAAATTGAGTTTGTCGAAAAGCTGGCACCGCTGATTGCCCAGACGCGTTCTATTACAGCGCAAAACACCTATATTTATAAGTTGGCCGATTTATTGCCGGACTTTGATTACTTGCAGATTGAGCAGATTGTCAATAATAGTCGTTTGCAACAACGGCAGGAGGGTCAAAGTGGTGGACGATCAAAAACATCGAATTTTTCAGTAGAGCTCTTGCCGAATCGTGGGATGACGCGCTTGATCAAGGCGGAAAATCATTTGTTAAGTAGGATGAAGGATTTTCCAATGGTCCTCAATGATTACCGTTTGCGACCTGATTTTGCTTTCGACACGCCGGAGTTACAGATCTTGTATCAATTGCTCTGTCAAAATGGAGAAGTCACCTCTCAGGATCTATCCGAGCAGCCTGAAGGGGTCCAGCACGCCTGGTACCGCATGTTAGAAGAAGATCTACCAGAAGAGATAGCAGATGGTGAGTTAGAAGAAGTAGAAGATACACGTAATCGTGAGCTTCTTCGCAAAGAAAGTCAACAAATTGGAAATAAAGTGAAGGAAGCTTCCTCAATAGGGGATGCGGAAAAAGCTTTATTGGAACTCGAGCGTTTAATCGCTCAAAAAAGAAGAATGGAGTAAGAATGGCTAAAGAACAAAAAGATATTACAACATTGGACGTTCAAATTGCAGAATTTATCCGCAGTCATAAGCAAAGTGGGACTGCTACAGATGATGAAATTAATGATCAGTTGGTTATTCCTTTCACACTGGATGCAGATGGTATTGAAGATCTCCTGCAAAGAATTCAAGATGCAGGGATTTCGATCACTGATAAAGATGGCAACCCAAGTGCGCGTGTGTTGAACAATGAAGAAGAGCCAGAATTGTCAGATGAAGAATTGCTTGGAAGCAACTCTGCTAAGGTCAATGACCCAGTACGGATGTACTTGAAAGAAATTGGGGTTGTTCCTCTTTTGACCAATGAGGAAGAACAAGAATTAGCCATTTTGGTAGAACAAGGTGACTTGGAAGCCAAGCAACGTCTAGCTGAGGCTAACCTTCGTTTGGTTGTTTCCATTGCGAAACGCTACGTTGGTCGTGGGATGCAATTTTTGGACTTGATCCAAGAAGGGAACATGGGCTTGATGAAGGCGGTTGATAAGTTTGACTATACCAAAGGGTTCAAGTTCTCTACTTATGCTACTTGGTGGATCCGTCAGGCCATCACTCGTGCTATTGCAGACCAAGCGCGTACCATTCGGATTCCTGTCCATATGGTGGAAACCATCAATAAGTTGGTTCGTGAACAACGCAATCTTTTGCAAGAATTGGGACAAGATCCAACACCTGAACAAATTGCTGAACGCATGGATATGACGCCAGACAAAGTGCGTGAAATCTTAAAGATTGCCCAAGAACCCGTTTCTCTTGAAACCCCGATCGGTGAAGAGGACGATAGCCATTTGGGAGATTTTATCGAAGATGAAGTGATTGAAAATCCAGTAGACTACACTACACGTGTGGTTCTACGTGAACAATTGGATGAGGTTCTTGATACCCTGACAGACCGTGAAGAAAATGTTTTGCGTCTTCGTTTTGGTCTCGATGATGGAAAAATGCGGACTTTGGAAGATGTGGGGAAAGTCTTCAACGTGACCCGTGAACGGATCCGTCAGATCGAAGCCAAAGCCCTCCGCAAACTCCGCCACCCAAGTAGAAGCAAACCACTGCGTGACTTTATAGAGGATTAAAAAGATCCTGTGGATCTTTTTAACCCGAGCCAAGAAATTCGAAAGCGAGGCCGATCCTGCGGATCTTTTTAACCCGAGCCAAGAAATTCTATCGAGAGTAAATAGCAGAAAAAGGAAGTCATATGGCATATACAACTGAGCAAATTGAAGAAATTAAAAATAAAATCTTAAATGCTTTGGAAGAGGTAATCGATCCTGAGCTTGGGATTGACATTGTCAATTTAGGTCTTGTCTACGAGATCCATTTTGACGGTGAAACTGGAGCAACCATCATTGATATGACCCTAACGACCATGGGGTGTCCATTAGCGGATCTTCTGACAGATCAGATTCATGATGTTTTAGCAGAAGTAGAAGAAGTGACATCGGTGGATGTGAAGTTGGTCTGGTATCCTGCTTGGACGGTTGAAAAGATGAGCCGTTATGCACGGATCGCACTTGGAATTAGTTAACCATTCTATGCATCAAAACAAATCAGAGGTTGGGGTTTCCCTAACCTCTGATTTGTTTATCCTTGTTTTTTTGAACAAGCATTTACAAATTCTTAGCAAATTTTCAGATAAAGTTGCAATCATCAAGGGGACAAGGTATAATAGCATAAATAGAAAATAAAGGAGATTTACATGAATCAGTATCCTTTGGTCTACTTGGACCATGTGACAAAGAATTATGGGCATGAAGTTGCTCTCATGGATGTTAGTTTGAACATCCAACCTGGCCGTATTATTGGCCTTTTGGGTCCCAATGGTAGCGGGAAAACAACCATCATTAAATTGATTAATGGTTTGTTGCAACCAAGCCTTGGAAATATCTATATTCATGGGCAATTACCATCCCCAGCTTCTAAAAAAGTTGTTTCCTATTTGCCTGATACAACTTATCTGAATGAAAATATGAAAATTATCGATGCTATTCGCTATTTCCAAGATTTTTATGCAGATTTTAATGTCCAACGTGCTTACCAATTGCTCAACGATTTGCATTTGCAACCAAATCAAAAATTGAACAGCCTTTCAAAAGGGAACAAAGAAAAAGTACAATTGATTTTGGTGATGAGTCGTGAAGCTGACTTGTATGTTCTTGATGAACCAATCGGTGGGGTTGACCCAGCGGCGCGTGATTATATTTTGCGGACCATAATTCAAAACAGACGTCCAAACTCTTCTGTCTTGATTTCCACTCACTTGATTGCTGATATTGAGCAAGTTTTGGATGAAGCGATTTTCATCAACCAAGGAAGAATCCTCTTGCATGAAAATACGACTGTTATGCGCAATCAATACGGAAAATCAATCGATGAGATCTTCCGTGATCAATTCCGTGTTTATTAGGAGGACCCTATGTTTGGTAAATTATTAAAATACGAATTTAAGTCAACAAGTAAATGGTATCTGTTGATTACTTTGATCGCACTTGGTTTGTCAGTGATTACAGGTGTTATTGGTGGAAGTGCTACAAACGGTTTTGTGGATATGGAAACCAATAGTATGCAAATTATAACGGGGACTCTTGGGATTCTCATTTTTGGAGGAGTCATTGGTCTTTATCTTAGTAACTACTATATTATTATCCGTCGTTTCTATTCCAACTTATACGGACGTGAAGGTTACTTGTCCTGGACTCTTCCAGCTAGCCCTCATGCGATTATTTTGTCTAAATTTGTGGGAGCTTTAGTAGCGAGTCTTTACTGCCTATTCCTTCTATTTTTGAGTGGTTTCATCACAATTATTGTGATGGGCGCTGTCATTGGACAAGACATCTCTCCTGTATTTAGTATTATCGCTGAGGCTTTTAGTCATTCTATTGCTTATTGGATTATCGTTTGGTGGATTTTTACCACAGCTTCAGGGATCTTCCTATTTTATGTATCGATCGCACTTGGCCAACTGTTTCAAAATCGTCGAGGATTTAAGGCTATTCTGTTTTTCTTTCTCTTGTGCATTGTTTTAAGTATCATCGGTACAGCAGTCAATCCATTTAGAGATTCATATGCTGTCGGGTATGCATTGGTTTATGGAAATATTGATGAATTTGGAGCAAACTTCATTCCAGGTCTCATTTATGAAGTCATTAAGATTGTTTCTATGTACTTCACCATTCACTATATCAGCAAGTATAAGTTGAATCTTCAATAAAAACAGTTAATTGAACAAGGAGCTCCCCAGTGGAAGCCTTCTTGTTCAATTTTTTTCTTTTGCATTTTTAGCTACATTTTGATATACTAATTGTATTCGTTTTGGGGTCGTTACGGATTCGACAGGCATTATGAGGTATATTTTGCAACTCATCTAGCGGATGTAAAACGCCAGTTAAATATAACTGCAAAAAATAATAATTCTTACGCTTTAGCTGCCTAAACACCAGCAGGCGTGACCCGATTCGAATCGCTCGTGTTTGATGACAGGTCTTTATTTTAGCGAGATACGATCTAACTTTGTCTAGGAGTTAGATAAGAGATTGATAGACTCGCAGGTACAGGGCTTGAGTTATGTGTCGTGTAGCTGTTAAAAGAAAACATAACCTATGGTTGTAGACAAATATGCTGGCAGGTGTTTGGACGTGGGTTCGACTCCCACCGGCTCCATCTATAGTTTCTAAAACTTTCTAAAACTTTCTAAAACGTTGTAAAAACAACGTTTTTTGTTTTATACTTTCTATTTCTTTTTGAACCTTTTTGGAACTGGCAGACCCAAAAACAGACCCTTTTTTATCCAAAGGGTCTGTCTTTATGTTATTTGTCTAAAAATCAATATATTTTGCAAATTTCTCACCAATATCATCCTTGGCCTCTCTGGTGATGTGAGTATAGATGTTCATGGTTGTCTTTAGGTCCGAGTGTCCAAGTCTATACTGGACTTGTTTGAGTGTCATTCCAGCTTCAAAGCATAGGCTGGCATGTGTGTGTCGGAAGCCGTGGATCTTAATCGGACGCACATCCGAATCTTTGACAATTTGTTGTAGCCATTTCCGTGGTAGTGTTCCTGGTATTGGTTTTCCTAATTCATTCTCAAAGATAAAAGTAGTAGTAGGATTCATTTCTCTCCACTCTGTGAGTAGTTCACTTGTCTTTTCGTCCAAACTGATCAATCGGTTGCTACTTTTGTTTTTTGTAGGGCCAACAGATTCCCCGTCAAATCCTCTTGTGATGGCTTTATTTATGTTCAGAGTGTTATTGGTCCAATCTTCCCATTTGAGGGCTAAAACCTCCCCTTTTCTGGCTCCTGTGAAGGCTAGAAGACGAAAGAGGACTTTCTTTCTCAATTCATCAGTTTGATCTACTAATTCAAGGAAAGATTTTAGCTCATTCTTGTCGTAAAAATCGCTATCTGTATCTACCTGTTTTCTGACAAGCGTTGTCACGCTCTCAACCGGATTGGTTGAGATGTATCCGTGTCTGATAGCGTATTTACATATGTTATTCATCAAGCCTTTCATCTTACGTCCATAGACCAACTTCTTGGACCAGTCATTGACTTGTTCCTGAACCTGAAGAGGAGTGAGAGAAGAGATTTTTTTATCTCCCAAAGTCGGATAAATATGATTTTTTATATTCCGTTCGGTCTTGATGTAGGTGCTATCCTGTACTGTGTCAGCATATTCCTTGAGCCATTCTTCAGCAACTTCCTCAACAGTGATTTCCTTGACAGTGATTTCCTCGCTATTTTCAAGGTCGGTTTGAAGTTGGAGAAGTGCTGCTCTTGCCTTGGCTTTTGTCTGGAAGCCCTGACGCTTTACATACTTGTCCTTTCCATTTTCTTTACCAACATAGATCCTAAATTTATAGGCTGTATCGCCATTTTTCTTTTTGTAAGATTTGATTTCCATTGCCTTTTCCCTCGTTTATTGGTACAATAGGCATAGTGAAAAGGGCTTTTTCAAGCCTATTTTTACGCCTTAACAGTATCCCTGTACTCTACGCCCCAAATGTTGAGTGCAGGGCTTTTTTGTTTGTCTTAATTATTTATCAGTGCTTCCTCAATAGCATTCTTGATTTCCAATATTTTAGCTTTATCTTCTTTGTTGAATGTGATCGTATTCTCATCTTTCACAGCATCAAACACTCCACCTTTAGGCTCAATACTGCCAGGGAAAATCAACTGAAGATAGCCTACTGTTTTACCCGGTTCTTTTAATTGATAAGCAGTAATCTTTGATAGTAGTATAGATTTTTCTCCATCAAGTCCTTGCAATAAAGCATTGCTTATTGTGTTTTGTCTAGCTATACGAATGAAATGATCATCAATTCTTACTAGAGTTTTTTGATTTGCAAAGAAAAATGTCTTTTCATTTTCAGTAGATTCAAAGAGTTGAATTTCTTCTGATTCATCGTGTTTCTTCCCAAAAATAGCCATTGCTTTTCTCCTTTTTTTTAACTAATTAGTGAATTATATTCGTCTTTGACCATCGTTTCACTTGCGATGGTCTTCAAACTGTATTTTTCCATAAAATGCAGATAGTTGAAATCTCTTACATCATCCATTGACTTCAATTCTTCTTCAAGCAAGTGATGAATCATGCTTCTATCTGCTTGTAATTCGCAAAGCTCCCTGTTCAATTCGTATTGAAAAGGAGTGTGTTCTTTGTGACCAAGTTCATGAAGAGCAACTTGTTTTTGTTCATCGTTAGACAAATTTATATCTAATGCCAAAATGTTCAAAACAGGATTGAAAAATCCGGGGCTGTGCCACTCACTGCCATCAAAATAGCACAAGCTCACTCCCTCATTAGCACAAAGCTCTTTCACAGTCATAAAAATGCACCTCTATTTATTCTTTAAGTGTGCCTCAAGAACCGCTGTGATGAAATCTATATCTTCTTCTGTAAGTGGTTTACCATCGAATAACATTGATTGTGCAGCAATATCTCTGAGGTCTAATGGTGCAGAAGCATCACCATCTTTCGCAATATTAGGATTTTCTGTGCGTCCTAGTAAGTAGTCGATAGACACATCAAAATAATCTGCAATTTGTTGCAATCTTTCAGCAGATGGCTGATTTCTTTTCAAGCCATACAAAGAATTTTTCCCAATCCCTAGTTTTTCTTCTAATTGATTTAGAGAAATCCCCCGCTTTTTAGCCAATTCTTTAATAATTTCAAATGTCGAAAACATTGAATTATCAACCTTTCTAATGAATTGACAAAAAATATTTAGTAAATACGCAAAAAAATGCTTGACAAATTCTTGCGTATACGCTAAAATAGTTTTTGTAAAGTTAAAGAGTTAGTTAAACAACATATAAAACAATTCTAAAAAAGATAGCTTTGGCGAGCGGTATCATTTAGAAAGAAAATGTTTTTAAATATGTCTTTTTACTATGCCTTCATTTTAGCAGATACACTAAAACAAGTCAAGTAAATACATAAAAAAATTAACTAATTCTTTAACTGTTACAAAAAACAGAAAGGAGTTAGGCAGCATGAGCCAACAACACAAAAAATGGAATGGACTTGTAGAAGAAGAACTCCACAAGCGTGGATGGACTCGTTCTGATCTTGCAACTGTGGTCGGGGTTAGCCCAGCAATGATCACACAGATGTTCAAGAATGGAAAAGGCAGTGATGATTTGAAATTGCGCATAAATAAGAAATTGCGAATTTCTGAATCATGGGAAAAATTTGAGGAATGATAGATGGTATTGGAACTATTTGGCCCAGAGTTCAAAGATAAACTATTTGAAGAGCTGGTTCAATTAAATATCAAAGCATTGGATGAAGCTAAAAAAAGAACATCAAGACAGATTACATGGGTCTCTATCAAAGAACTTCAAGCGTCCACTGGTTGGGGAAGAACTAAACTTGAGGAATGGAGAGACCAAGGGAAATTTCAATTTCAGCAATCTGGAAAAGGTGGCAAATACCTTTACAATCTGGAAGATGTTCAGCGGTTTTGTCGATCAATGCAAAAATAAAAGCACCCGAAAATTCAGGCGCTTAACAAAATTACTAAAACAATTATAACACAAGGAGGCCGCACATGGCAATATCTAGAGATATGACAGCCACAGAAGCAAATATCCTTAACTACATCAAAAAATACGCAACAAACGAAATGCCAGTTACAGCATTTCAGCTCAGAAAAAAATTTCACTGTGGCAAGAGAACGATAGAAAACATCATTGAAAGCTTGCGTGTAAATTTTGGGCATCCCATAGTTGCAAAGAAGAGAAAGCCCAATGGGTACTACCTTCCTAAAAATGATGAAGAACGGAATGAGGGATTGGCACCCTACAAGCGCCAAATTTTGACAGAACAAAAGAACCTGGCAGCAATCATGGCTGTTAACTTGAATGAATATTGGAGGAATTAGAAATGTTACTAGAAATTATTATTGTTTTATTGATCATGGTGATCTTGCTTCAAATGATTATTATCAGCGCAATCAGCGAACGATGCAAAGAGTCAAAACGAGAACTCAAGAAAATGATTCAAGAACAGCAACGCATCCAAGAAGCACGGGAAGCAATGCGCTTCGGCTATCGTAGATAGGAGCAACTAAATGGCAGAAAATATGAATGTACTGCCTCATGATCTTTTAGCTGAACAAGCAGTGTTAGGTTCTATCTTCCTTGATCCTGATAAGATTCACATTGCTTCCGAATATTTGACAAAGGATAGTTTCTTCAAGTTATCTCATGGGATGCTCTTCAACATCATGCAGGATCTATCAGACAAAGGAGATCCAATTGATCCCGTATCTGTCAAATCTGCCCTTGATTCTATTGGACAGTTTGAACAGGTTGGAGGAATGGCATTTCTTGCAAGTCTTATCAATGCAGTCCCTACAAGCGCCCACATCGAACACTATTCAAAAGTAGTTGCTGAAAAGTCAAGAGCCAGAAAAGTCATTGAAGACTTGAGCCAGAGCATTTCAAATGTTTACGATGGCCAGAAAGACTTAAATGAGATCTTATCTCAGACTGAGCAGAATTTGTCAACAATTTCAAACGAGCAAAAAAAAGGATTCAGGCCCATCATAGATGTGATTGATTCAACACAGTCTATTCTAGATGAACGATCTCAGAAGGTTGGTGATGTGACAGGAACCTCAACAGGCTTCACTGATTTTGACCAAATCACAACAGGCCTTCATGAAGATAACTTGATCATTATCGCTGCAAGGCCTGCAATGGGGAAGACAGCATTTGCCCTGAACATCGCTCAGAACGTGGCCAAAAGTTCAGATAAAGCAGTAGCAATCTTCTCGCTTGAGATGGGAGCAGAAAGCTTGGTGGAGCGTATGCTGTCAGCAGAAGGCTTGATTCCATCGTATCATGTCAGAACAGGGAATCTCTCTGAGAGCGAATGGCGCAGAATGATTTCAGCACAAGAACGACTAGCAAGAGGAAAGATCTTCATTGATGATACAGCAGGAATCAGAATTTCAGAAATTAGATCAAAGGCCAAAAGACTGGCTCAAGAAAATGGCGGGTTAGGGTTGATTGTGATTGACTATCTTCAACTAATCGAAGGAAGAGGAAGAGAGAATAGACAACAGGAAGTCTCTGAAATTTCAAGACAATTGAAGATCATAGCCAAAGAATTGAAAGTCCCTGTCATCGCTCTCAGTCAGTTATCTCGTGGAGTTGATCAACGGAATGATAAGAGACCTATACTTTCAGACTTGAGGGAATCTGGATCAATTGAGCAGGACGCTGACATAGTAGCTTTCTTGTACAGAGAAGCTTACTACAAGCGAGATGAACAAGAAGAGCCAGACAATGTGACAGAACTCATCATTGAAAAAAATAGGCACGGGAGTCTTGGAACTGTCCAGCTATACTTCCTCAAAGAATACGCAAAATTTGCAAACAAGGAGGCCTGATGAATGGTAACTGAAAACCGTAGATATTACTGGTTACAACTAAAAGATGACTTCTTCAACTCCAAGGAAATGAAGCTAATGCGGAAACTTCCCGGAGGAGAAGAAATCACCATCATCTATCTGAAGATGATGCTTGTAAGTTTATCAGAACAAGGAAAATTGTATTTTGAAGGATTGGCTGAGGATCTAGCTGAAGAACTATCACTCATTATTGATGAAGATCCTGAAGCAATTAGATTGACATTGATGTTCTTAACTAAAAAGAAATTGTTGACAACATCAGACAATTATCAGTTCAATCTTGAGCAAGTTCCAGAAATGATAGGTAGTGAAACCGCTAGCGCCCGTAGAGTTCGCAAACATCGAGAAAATCAAAAAGCGTTACAATGTAACCCTGATGTAACAAAGTGTAATGGAGATATAGATATAGATATAGATATAGATATAGATAAGGGGCAAAAGCCCCAATCAGATGTCTATGAAGAAATTATCAAATATCTGAATGAGAAAACTGGTTCACATTTTAAACCAACTAGCAAGTCAACTCAAAGACTAATTAACGGAAGATTAAGTGAGAACTACACAATTGAAGACTTCAAATATGTGATTGATGTTAAGACAAACGAATGGAAGGACAACACAAAGATGTCTAAATACTTAACACCAGACACACTCTTCAATGCTAGCAAGTTTGAAAAATACCGCAATCAGCAAATGCCTAAACAGCCAAATGTTCAGAAGCAAGATGAAAGGTTGGGATTCTAATGAATGAAGAAATTACATTTTGTGAAAAACATGACTGTCAAATCCTACATGCAAAAGTAAAGATCAGTGGGTTAGAACAGATCATTGAGGTTTGCCCTGAATGCACAAAAGAAGAAATTCTGAAGATGGAATCTATCTTGAGACAGGAAGCAAAAATTCAGGCTCTCTTATCTCACACTTACAAAGTCTTTGAGAGAGAAAGCATCTATCCTCAAGAATTGAGAGATAAGACATTAGAGAATTATACAGCAGACAATTCAACGAATGAGCAAGCTTTGAACTTCATGAAACGGATGCTGAGGGATTATCTAAAATTTGAAACAGGGAATGTGATCATAAGTGGACCGCCTGGCATTGGCAAAAGCCATCTCTCCATTGGATTAGCAAAAGCATTGAATGAGAAATCAAAAGAATGCGAGAATCCAAAAAGCGTGATCTTCATCTCAACATCAGCTCTCTTCAATAAGATTGAAGAAAGCTTCAATGGTCGAGGAGACTTCACAGAGAGCTACGCTGTGGATCTGCTCAGTAAAGTTGATTTTCTCTTTTTGGACGATTTGGGGAAAGAAAGTAGTATGAGCGCCAATCTAAAAGAAGCGAATGAATGGAGACAAAGAGTGCTGTTTAAAATTTTAGACAACAGGCAAACAACATTCTTCAACACTAACTTGTCAAGCAATGACATCAAAAAAATCTACAATCAAGCACTTGCTGACCGAATCTTTAAGGGAGCAAGCAAACACATTTACAAATTTCCTGAAACTATGGAAAGTCGGAGGTATTAACGAATGGAAAATAACAAATTAAAGGATCTAATTTCAAAAGTTCAAAAATGGTTCTATGACCGCAACTTACACACTCAGGAACCCAATAAGCAATTCCTGAAGCTCTATGAAGAAATTGGGGAGCTGTCAAGAGGCATTGCTGAAAAAGATGAAGAAGTGACCAAAGACAGCATTGGAGACATCACTGTTGTATTGATCGGGTTGACTCTTCAACTTGGTATCAACACAAAAGAAATCTTCCCAGAACAAGAAAAATTCAGTTTCTTAAAAGCTGCAAAGACAGAAGATTACTTTGTATTGCTGTTGGATCAAGCTTTGGTGTCATATTTAAACCGTCAAGGATACCAACTCAAGAGCGTAGTACATGAATTGATGCGAATCTCTCAAATGCTGAATTATGATTTTGTGGAATGCTTAAATAAAGCCTATGAAGAAATTAAGGACCGCAAAGGAAGATTGGTAGATGGTATCTGGATTAAGGAGGAAAGATTGAAATGAAAGAACGGTCATTTGAACAAATTTTAGAAGAGATGAATGACTCAGTGAATAAGCCAAATCATTATTGTGGTGAATATGGTTTGGAATCAATTGATGTCATCCGGAACTTTGCAGGAAACCTGAAAGGAGTTCAGGGCTTTTATTGGGGAAATGCTATCAAATATCTTTGTCGATTCCAGAAGAAGAACGGTCTTGAAGATCTAGATAAAGCTAAGAAATATCTTGAATGGCTTATTGAAGATTTGAAGAATAGCAACAAACAGGAGTGACAACATGAGAGATTACACAAGAAATCAGATGGATCACTTCCGTCAACAATTGCAATTGCTGATTCTTGGTAAAGGACTAACACGCAAAGAGCTGTCAAGAAAACTGAATAGACATCAAGGCACAATTCAGGAATGGGTCACGAAAAAAAATATAAAACCAGCTCATGTTCAAGAATTGTGCAAGTTCTTCAACATTGATGAGAAAACATTGATGGGAGATCCAGAAGAATTAACAGATTATAGATTATACGATCAAGGGAAATATATCTGTACAGCTCCACTCAAAGAATTAAGCATGATCACCGGCAAAGATGTGTCAATGCTCAAGTATTATATACACTTGAATGAACAAGGAAGAGAAGCTGGCCAATACAGAATAGAAAGGGTCATTGAATATGAAAAGTAAGATTAATTGGCTAATTATCAACTTGATTTCATTGGCTGTTGTTTCACTAGTCATTGTTATCAATCTCAATTCTAGATTAGTAGATCAAGAAAACAAGATCAAAGATATGGAATGGACGATCCAAGAGCATGAATTGAGCATTCAAAGATTGGCAGAACAGAACACTGCACAAGATGTCATCTTGAATAAATTAAATCAAGAATATCAAATGCAGGAACAGAAGAAAGCAGAAGCAGTCAAAGAAGCTGCTGAAATGAATAATGTCGGAGGATAATAATGATTAACAATGTGACTCTTATTGGTCGATTGACCAGAGATGCAGAACTACGCTACACACCTAGTAACATTGCAACAGCTCAATTCAATATTGCATGTAATCGAAATTTCAAAAATGCAAATGATGAATATGATGCAGATTTCATCAACTGTGTGATGTGGCGAGAACAAGCAGAACGCTTCTGCAATTGGACGAGAAAAGGAATGCTTGTGGGAATCACAGGACGAATCCAAACAAGAAGTTATGAGAACCAGCAGGGGCAACGTGTATATGTGACTGAAGTTGTCGCAGAAAATTTCCAAATTCTGGAAAAACGTGATAACACCGCAAATCAAAACAGCATGACAGAACAGATGCCACCAAGCTACACAAGCCCGATGGACATCACAGATGACAAATTACCATTTTAAGAAAATCAAATATTGAAGAGGAGGATTTATAAAATGGATGATTGTACTAAAGTTTTAGTTTATGGTAGCTTTGACGGGCTTGCTCATTCTACAGATGATTCGCTATTAATTAGTGTAGTTCTTGATGGTGGCGAAAAAGTAGAAATACCAGAAGAGTTTATTGTAAGCGCAGATCAAATGGTCAATAAATATAAAATTAAACTAAAAGACGTTATCGCACGAATTGAAAAGTTTGATCTTGCAACTAAAGCAGTATGGATCAATGAAATTTTGAATAAACTTGGAAGTAATTATGGGTTGCATAAATATCATGAAGGATATAAGCAAGGCAAGCTAGAGGGTGCTATGGAACGTGAGAAAGTCCAAGTTCCGCAGTTTGTAGCGGATTGGTACGAAGAGCATAAAGATAATCTTGAGTATAATATTTGGGATTGGATGAAGTATAATCTTGAACCTAAAAAACGAGAAAATGTAATCTTCTCTCAGTGGTTAGGTAAGACTGTAAATAACCCTGTGGAAACACTTATCAAGATGAAGTTGTATGGCTACGAGGCCGAGAAAGAGAAGAGGTATTCAGTAAAGATAAAGGGGGAAATTGAAGAAAACCTTTTAGTCTATGGATTAGGTATAAACAGATATTTTTTTTCAAGAACCTACGACAGTTCAAAACGAAATGAACACACCAAGAAACAGCTTGAAGATGCTGGCTTCGGCTGGGTGTTTGATTGTCCGGGAATTGAGATTGAGGAGGTGGAGTGATGGGATTCATTAGTTGGTTAACTTTATTATTAATAGCTTTGAAATTGTTAGGTGTAATCTCTTGGAGCTGGTTCTATGTCTTTCTGCCTGCAATAGCTGATCTAGTAATTGCTGTTTTGATTTTAGTGGTAGCTAAAATGATATGGGATAAGTAGGACTTGTTATGGAATTTCAAAATTTTATTTATTTGTTGTTAGCTTTTGCTTGGTTTGCTGGCTTCCTGTGGGCCTTCAGTGTAGTCTTGAAATGCAGGAGAAAGAAATGAAGATGTATGTTGTAAGAAAATATCATGGACACGCAAGTTGGATCGATCCTAAACATTTAGCTGAATACACTGAAGCTGAATTTGAAACAAGACATGAAGCTCTTGCCCACTGTGAAAGACTAAAAGGAAAAGGGATAGTAGAAATCTATCAAAGAGAGGTTACTGAATGAAAAAATTAAACAATAGAGAGTTATTCAACCTTGATCAAGAATTATTCAAATTTCGTGGAATTGACCGGGCAATCTGGACACGAAAAGCAGAATTGATGGCAAAGAACGGTGATGATCTAGTTGGGGGTGGAAAATCCGGAATCAGCAAACCAACAGAAAATACAGTGATGAAATTTGCTACTGATGTGACTCTGAAGAATCTTGAATTGTTCAAAGAGACTGTTGAATCCTTCAAGAAGCAACTGACAGGAGAACAGCTTGACATCTTCTATTTGAGATGGGGACAAGCCAATCTTGATTGGGAAGAAATCGCAGAAAAGCAATTTGTCAGCAATGCCACGATTTATAGAAAACGTGCAGGGATTTTGGAAACGTATGCCAGAATGAAAGGTGTACTTTAAATTGAGAATATAAGATATTGTATTCTCACACAAATTAAAATACTATAATCTTGTTCATGATAATCACATCATGGATGAGAGGTCTCCTGATAGTGGTTAGGGAATTAGTTCAAAGGTAGAACGTACTGGCGGAAAACAGTAAATGCAGGTTCAATTCCTGTATTCCCAATTCCTTATGAAAATCAATTTTAATATAGAGAGGGGGAAGCGTATGGAAGAGGTCTCACCCATTAAAGACACAGATGACATCCAAGCCATGAAAGACTATCTGAGAGAGTGGAATGAAATGTATTATATGTTATTCATCACTGGTCTCAATACAGGCTTGAGGGTTGGAGACATCCTCACACTCAAAGTCAAAGATGTTCAGGGATGGCACATCAAACTACGAGAAAGAAAAACTGGCAAACAGATTTCACGTAGAATGACAAAAGAGTTGAAACGAGAAATGAGGAAGTATGTTGAAGGGAAGCCATTCCATCATTTCTTATTCAAAAGCAGGCAAGGAGGGAATAAGGCCATCACTCGTGAACGGGCCTACCAGATCATTCATGAAGCTGCTGAAGAATTAGGCATTGACAATGTGGGGACACATACAATGCGCAAAACGTTTGGATATAAATACTACAACAAGACAAAGGATGTAGGAACATTACAGAAGATGTTCAATCATTCATCTCCAGCAATAACACTGAGGTATATTGGAATTGAACAGGCTGAACTGGATGACGCACTAAGAAACTTTGTTATTTAATTTTTATATTTTTGACATTAACATAATGAGTTAGGCATAAGCTAGAAAAAGAGAAACGAATGAAACCCATATCCTAAAAGGATTTCAGAAATAAGGCGAGCTTAACAAAATATAAGATATGTGAAAGTGAGGAGAAAAAATGGCTACTGCAAAAAGAACATCAGACATAATTGTGGCACTTTATGAATGGAATAAATTGAAACTCAGAGATATCTATGAAGGCGATAAAGAAATATTTGGCGATGGATTCGATTTTGTTTGGGAAGGTAAAACTCCAGAAATAAATGAAGAAGTCCTTGTCTATAACCCAGAAACACAAAATATATATACTGATATCTGGATTGATTATGGGGAAGGAATTGGTTTTGAGGACACCGATGAAGACACGGTATTTTGGATGAGTTATCCAAAACCACCAAAGGAGGTAGAAGAATGAATAAACAAGAATTGATTGAACGTATTGACAAGTTGCCTTACGTTGAAGGTCCTATTGCTGATGTGGTGACAGTTAATAGAGAATGGATATTAAAATCAATAGAACAACTAGACGAACCACAGAAAGTAACAGTCCCGCAGTTTGTGGCTGATTGGATTGAGGAATGTAAGAATGATGATTTCCATTTATTCGGTGCAATGGAAGGCATTTCTTCAAACCAAAAAAAACTTGATTATCGATTTAGAGAAGATGACAACATGGAACTCTTTGCCCGTGCATGGCTTGACGGCTACGAGGTTGAGAAATAGAAACGGTATTATGTAAGATTTAAATTTATTGAAGAAGCGTATAGTTACTTAACCTTGATTAAGCACCTTAACACTTGGACGTTAACGTCAATAAAACTAGATAAAAAATTCCGTACAGAACACACCAAGAAACAGCTTGAAGATGCTGGCTTCGGTTGGGTCTTTAATTGTGAAGGAATTGAAACAGAGGAGGTAACGGAATGAATACAAAATTTAGAGCATGGGACGAAAAAAACAAAAAAATGTTTTACAGGGTAGTGGTAGGCAATTGTGATCAAAACGATGAAAACTTTAATTTCCCAGTAGTATACTGTGAAGGCAGTGGATGGAAGCACTTCAAAGATTTGAAATGTATCACTCAATCAACACGCACTTATGACAAAGAAGGTAAGGAAATTTATGTAGGTGACGTCCTTCAAATTGATTTCATCAAAGCCATTGTCCGCTTCGGAGAGTATCGCTACTATGCAGAAAAAGAAGTGCTTTCTGGAAATGGTTTCTATCTTGAATGTCTGAATGTCATGGATCCAGATTGTATTTCACCTTATGAACCAGATGTGTTGGATAAGGCTGAAATCATTGGGAACATTTTTGAGAACCCAACACTTGAATATAATTTTATAGGATTGAGACCAAAATAAAAGATGAGAAAATAAACTCTTGTATTCTCACATAAAATAAAATATTATGATAGCATAGCTTTCAAGTATGAGAGGGACAGACCAAAGAGATTGGCTGTCCTTTTTGTGTGAGGAGGATTATATGTATAACAAAATTGTCAGACCTTCTTTGAAGACAAAGAAGTGGGAGAAGTTCAGAGATAAGATTCTAAGGAAATATAATTATCTATGTCAAGAGAGTTTGAGGTATGGAATATCAGAACCGGCTGAAATGGTTCATCATATTTTCCCAGTGTCAGAATATCCTGAACTAGAATTCCAAGAATGGAATTGTTTACCTCTCACTAACAAGCGACACAATGCTTTTCATGACAGAAAGAATGATAAAGTTATTGGTCAAGGAATTTTTTGGCAAAAGAAACGAAAAAGGGAATTTTTAAATTTTTACAAAAATCGAAAAAATGAAATTTTGTAAAAATAGAAATTTTCAGTTTTTGAATTTTTGAATTTTTCGATTATCCCCCCCATCGAAAAAAATTTTTTTCGAGCGTCTGGGAACCGGTGAAGGGAACTTTTTCCAAGTCGGGGGCCTTCAGACAAAAAGGGGATAAAAACTAAAGGAATTTCAGGAAGGAGGCCTAGTTTTTGGCAAAACCAGTCACAGCTAAATCAATCAAGTCAAAAATCATCAAACAGATGAAAGAACTTGGAACCTATCGCAAAGAATTTGACATGATCATTGATATCTTTGCAGGTATGCTCTATCAGTATCAGAAACTTGCTCAGGATTATGCTGATATGGGCTATCCTGTTACAGATGTCTACGTTAACAAAGCAGGAGCCGAGAATGAGCGCAAGGTCCCCATTCTCACAGCGATGGAAATCCTACGGAAAGACATACTCAGTTATTCTAATCAATTGATGATGAATCCTAAATCACTTGGTGAAGTGGTAGAGCAAGACAATGGGTCAGTTCTTACAGAGGTTCTGAAATTCAAGGATGAAATCAAAAAGAAACGGGTGAAGTCTGATGGGTAACGTGGAGAAAGCTAAAAAATACGCTCAACACGTTCTAGACCATCAGGAAGAGCATTGTGAAGAGAACATTTTGGCAGCATCACGTTTTCTGAGAGATTTAGACAATCCAGAATTTGAGATGGACGAAGACATGGTTGACTTTGTCGTTCATTTCATCGAGAACACAATTGTCCATCAGCAAGGTGATGATATGTTTGCGGTCTCTATCCGTAACAAACCATTGTTGCTTCAACCGTGGCAACATTTTGTGGTGGTCAATCTCTTTGGCTTCTACATCAAGGGAACGAATGAGAGACGCTTCAAAGAAGCTCTGATCATGCTTGCCAGAAAGAATGGCAAGACCTCTTTCACTGCTGCAATCGCTCTTGCTTATCAGATTCTTGATACAGATAGCGGTTCAAAATGCTATATAGTAGCCAATTCTGTCAAGCAAGCCTTGGAAGCCTTTGGCTTCTTGCGGTTCAATATTGAGCGATGGAATGACAAGAACATTCGTATCAAAGATAACAACCAAGAACACTCCATCACTGCCAATTTTGGCGAGGAGGGTTCATTCTTTATCCAAGCACTAGCCAATGATGAGAGCAGGCTTGACTCACTAAATGGGAATGTCATCATACTTGATGAGGCACACACCATGAGAAATTCCAAGAAATACGGTCTTATGAAGAAAACAATGTCAGCATACCGGAACAGTATGCTTTTTGTTATCTCAACAGCCGGGGACATTCCTACAGGGTTCCTTGCTAACCGTCTGAAATACTGTCAGAAGGTCCTGAAAGAAATTGTCAAAGATGATTCATTCTTCATTTTCATCTGCAAAGCCAATCAGGCAACAGATGGCGATGTGGGAGACTACTTGGATGAGAATGTGTTGAAGATGGCAAATCCGTCATGGGGTGTTACCGTCTCACTCAAAGCCCTCAAGGAAGAAGCAGAACAAGCTTTGAATGATCCACAGACCAGAAATGAGTTCTTCAATAAGACACTGAATGTCTTCACTAACTCAATGAACGCTTATTTCAATCCAGATGAGTTCATTGCTAGTGATGACTGCTATGACTGGACCATTGAGGAGCTTGCAAAGCTTCCTATTCGCTGGTATGGAGGGGCTGACCTTTCAAGACTGCATGACTTGACTGCTGCTGCTCTCTATGGTGTATATAACGATGGTGAAAAAGATGTTGATATCTGTATCACACACGCTTTCTTCCCTCGTGTCAATGCTCAAAAGAAAGCCAATGATGATGGCATCCCACTGTTTGGATGGCAATCAGATGGATGGCTGACAATGAGCAACACTCCAACAGTCCTCTATGATGACATTGTTAAATGGTTCATAGAGATGAGACAGAAGGGCTTCAAAATTGCTGCTGTCGGTATGGACAGGAAATTTGGTAGAGAGTTCATGCTCAAAATGAAGCAAGCTAAATTCAAAATGATTGACCAGCCTCAGCTATTCTATTTGAAATCAGAGGGATTCAGAAGAATTGAATTGAAAGTGAAGAATAAAGAATTTTATTATGTGCATTCGGACGCTTATGAGTATTGTGTCAGCAATGTCAGAGCCATTGAGAAAGTGGATGACGCTGTCCAGTATGAGAAGTTAGATGGTGATGGCGGTACAGCAAGAATTGACTTGTTTGATGCGAGTGTTTTTGCTTGTATACAGGCACTTGCTAACCTTGGTAAGAATAAAAATGTGATGGCTTACTTTGATTAAGTAGAAAGGAGGTGAGAAATATGGGAATCTTTGACAAATTATTCAAGCGTGGAAAGTCTCAAACGATGTTCACAAGCTTTGGGAATTCAGATCTGGGCATCATGTATGACGGTGATGGCTACATTCCACTGGCAAGAAATCCAGATGTGATCATGGCTGTCAATAAAATTGCTGATATGGTTTCAAACATGACAATTCAGCTAATGGAAAACACAGAATCTGGTGATGTAAGAATCAAGGACGGGTTAGCCCGTAAGATTGACATCAACCCTTGTGATCACATGACACGGAAATCATGGATCTTCAAGATTGTCAGGGACTTGCTTCTGTTTGGCGATGGGAATTCTGTGCTACATGTGGAATATGATCCAATGACAGATTACATCAGCAATCTCAGACCGTTCCCAATGTCAGAAGTGTCGTTCAAAAATAATGATCTGACATACATGATCCATTTCAGGGACACTGATTTCAATCCAGATGAAGTGGTCCACTTTGCAATCAATCCAGATCCAGACCGGCCTTATATTGGGACCGGTTTTAGATTTGCTTTGAAAGATATTGTTCGCAATTTGAACATGGCTACACAGACCAAGAAAGGCTTCATGAATGGAAAAAACATTCCAAGCCTTATTATCAAGGTAGATTCATCAAGCGAGGAACTTGGAACAGTGGAAGGCCGTGAGAAAATCGCTAAGAAATATCTGACCACAAGCCAGTCCGGTGAACCTTGGATTGTTCCAGAAGCTTTGCTGGAAGTTGAACAAGTGAAGCCATTAAGTTTGAATGACATCGCTTTGAATGAGTCAGTAGAAATTGATAAGAAGACAGTAGCTGGAATGTTAGGTGTTCCGGCTTTTGTGTTGGGCGTGGGAGATTTCAACAAAGAAGAATACAACAACTTTGTGAATACCACTATCATGAGCATCGCAACAACGATTACTCAGACACTTACAAGAGATCTACTGACTTCAACAACACGCTACTTCAAATTCAATCCACGTTCACTGTATTCTTACGACATTACAGAGCTTTCAACCGTGGCCCAACAAATGACTAACAGTGCCGCAATGCGTAGAAACGAATGGAGAGATTGGGTTGGTATGACTCCGGATCCTGAAATGGATGAAATTATTGTTCTTGAAAACTATCTACCACAAGGTGAGCTAGGCAATCAGAGCAAACTAAACAAGGAAGGAGGAAATGCCAGTGAAGAAACGTAATTCCTACATCGCTACTCAATTTGAGACACGAGAAGAACAAGGATCTGGTGACTTGATTCTGAGTGGCTACTTCATCCGGTTCGATGAAGAAACTGAGCTGTGGCCAGGCTATTTTGAAATGATCAAACGTGCAGGAGTGGAAGAAGCAATCAAGAATGCTGACATCCGTGCATTGTTCAATCATGACCATAACCTAGTTTTAGGGCGCACAGGAAACAGCACAGTGAGTCTCAAAGTTGATGACAAAGGTCTCTATGGTGACATTATCATCAACAGAAATGATCCAGACGCTATGGGAGCTTATGCCCGTGTACAGCGTGGGGATATTGTTGGATGCAGTTTTGGATTCATGCCTATTAAGGTGGACACTATTGAGCGTGAAGATGGTTCCTATCTTGATACCGTGCTAGAGCTTGAAATTTTTGAGGTTAGCCCTTGCACGTTCCCAGCATATCCACAAACTGAAATTGCTGCACGGAAGAAAGACTTTGAGTGTCTAAAACGTGCCAATGTTGAAGCGTTAAATGAACGCAAAATGAAAATTAAGGAGAAATACAATCTATGAACAAAGCATTGATTCTGGGCGCACGCATGCGCACAAAAGCAAACAAGGTTGTTGAATTGGAAGAAGCAATCACAGAATTGAACAACCGTTCTGCTATTGAAGCAGAAAAATTGGACCGTGCAGAAACTGAAGAAGAAGTTTCAACGGTTGAAAAGAGCCTTGAAGATCTTCAAAAAGAATTAGAAGAGAAGCAGGCAGAAAAAGCAAAACTTGAAGAAGAAATTGAAGATCTTCAAAAACAAGTTGATGAACAAAACCGGAAAGCCCCAACATTCAAAGATGTTGAGCAACGTGGAGGAAAGAAATTGGAACAACGTGACGCAATTGCTAAATTCATTCGTACTGGTCAAACTCGTGACATTGAAGGTCTTAAAACAACTGACTCTGGAAGCGCTGCTTTGATCCCAACTGAAGTGTTAAAACCTCACTTCCTTGAAAAGACACGCAATCCACTCTTGGATCTTGTCCAACGTGTTCAAGTGAATAGTGGTTCTGGTAAATATCCAGTTATCAAGAAGACAGATGGGAAAATGGCTTCTACTGATGAATTGAAAGCAAATCCTGAGCTTGGAAAACCAAAGATCAGTGAAATTGATTACTCAATCAAGACTTACCGTGGATACATTCCTGTGTCTCAAGAAATGATTGATGATGCAGACTACGACATCATGTCTATTGTAGAAGATGAAGTAGTCAATCAAGGTGAAAATACTGAGCTTTCATTAATTACTGCTGTACTCAAAACAGCTACTTCAGCAGATGCTGCTGGATTAGACGGCATCAAAGACATCTACAACAAGAAATTAAAATCAATCTACAAAGCAAGTATTGTTGTAACTCAATCAATGTTTGCAGCGCTTGACAAGGTCAAGGATAAAAATGGGAAATATATGCTTCAACCAGATGTTACATCACCTACAGGCTATTCATTCGGTGGTAAAAAGATTTATCCAGTGGATGACACCCTATTTGGCAATGAAGGTGACATGAAGTTCTTTATTGGAGATGTTGCTGAATTCGTTAAATTGTTTGACCGTCTTCAAGTATCAGTTAAATGGATTAACAATGACATCTATGGCCAATTGCTTGGGCTCTTCCTACGTCTTGATGTCAAGAAAGTAGATGAAGCTGCTGGATTCTTTGGCACATACACTGATGTTGTAGCGTAAGGAGGTATCACATGACCTATACAGTAATCCGTCCATTCAAGGACATGCGTGACACGGAACAACATGAATATAAGATTGATGATGCCTTCCCACGCAAAGGATATGAACCTGATCAAGAGTTTGTTAAAGGACTCTTGACAGGCTTCAACTCAGCAGGCTCAATCTTCATCACTGATGAAGTGGTAAAGAAAGCTACTAAGAAAGTAGAAGAGGCTGTTGAAGAGGTAGTAGAAACTGCTGAGAAAGCAGAAGAGACCTCTGAAGAAGTGGAAGCAACTACTGAGGAAGTAGAAGAAACCACTGAAGAAAAACCAAAACGCAAGAAAGCAACCAAGAAAGAGGAAAAATAGCATGGACACTGGTCAGTTAGTGGAATTACTTAAAATCAAATTAGGAATTGCTTCAAATTTGCGAGATAAAACACTGGAGAAGATTGTCTCAAGCGTCATCAGCGAATTAACAAACAATCTGGGTGTTGAATTGGTTCCAGATCGTGCTGACCATGAAATGTTCATTGTTGACTTTGCTGCTTATCGATATGAAGGTGGTGTTGATTTGCCACGTCACCTTCAATGGCGCTTACACAATCTGCAAATCTCTTCCAAGAAAGAGGTGTGAGATGTGGAATGATGAAATCACATTGATAAGTTTTAAAATTACAGGCAAGGACAAGCTCAAGCAAGATCTAGCTGAGAAGGTAAAGACTACAATTTTCTGTAAAAAGAAATCTATCACACGGTCAGAATTTTATCAAGCCAATCAGGCTGGCATTCGTCCAAATCTGATTGTTGATATTCACAGTTTTGAATACGACAATCAGGAGTTTGCTGAATTTGGCGGTAAAGAGTACCGGATTTTGAAGACATACCCAATCAACCTCAACATCCTTGAATTGACTTTAGTGGAGAAGATGACATGAGCCAAGATCTAGCCAGTCAAATTGCTAAAGCATTAGCAGAGTATTCCACTGAAGTTGAAGAGAAAGTTGACAAGATAGCAGAAGAAACAGCAGAAGAGGCCGTCCAAGAATTAAATACCACAAGCCCAAAAAGTCCAAGGGCAAAAGGTGGTAAGTATGCTAAATCGTGGAAAAAAACAAAGATGGGGAAAGGTAATTTTGTAGTGCATAACAAAAATTACCGCCTCCCACATTTGCTTGAATTTGGCCACTTAAAAAGGAACGGGGGACGGGTTTCCGGCATCGTACACATCAAGCCGGCAGAAGATCACGCTATTGAGAATTTTGAAAAGAAATTGAAGGAGCTTGGAAGATGAAGCTGTCAGAGTTTGCAGATATTTTGGAGAAGGCTGGCTTGCCAGTCACTTACAAGGCATTCAGGGAAGGAAACGTCCCCATGCTGCCTTACCTTGTCTATTTTGAAAGCTTGCCATCTATCACGGGGACAGACAATCAAGCATCATACAAGATCCGTGCTGTCACTGTGGAATTGGCATTTGAACGAAAAGATGAGGAGCTAGAAGAACGATTGGAAGAGCTGTGGAATGACCACAAGCTCTTTTATGATGTTCAAGAAGAAAATTTTATTGAATCAGAAAGACTGTTTGTGAAGTCTTATGAAGTCTATCTATATTGAGGAGGAAAGAAATGACTGAAAACAAAGTTACATTTGGACTTGAAAATGTCCATGTAGCACCAATCCAATCAATCAGTGAAGCAGGAGTGATCACTTATGGTCAAGTATTCCGCTTCCCTGGAGCGATGGAATTGACGCTGGACCCTAAAGGGGATTCAGGATCAGTGAAAGCTGATAACATTGATTATTACTTCGTCAACTCAAACGAAGGTTACGAAGGTAAACTCAAAGTCCCACACATCATTGAAGCATTCGCAACAAAAATTTTGGGTGACATCAAAGACTCTACAACAGGAGTGGTCACAGAAAAAGCAGATGCGAAGACAACCAACTTCGCACTTATGTTTGAATTTGCTGGCGATGCTAACAAGACACGCCATGTCATGTATTACTGTTCAGCAAGTCGCCCATCAAGCGGATCAGCTACCAAGAACGGAACCAACGTGAATGAACGTGAATTGAGCTTCAATGCTAGTCCTCGTCCCGGTGACCAAGTTGTAAAACGCTCAATCACATCAGCGGACGATCAAGAAGTTTATAAGAAATGGTTTGAAAAGGTTTATGAACCTAATCAAGCTTTGTAATTAAGGAGGTCTTAAATGCGTAAGAGTGTGATCATTAGTGAAAAGGAGTATGAGCTTGTAACCAATGCTTACACTCCTATCGCTTATAAGAGTGAGTTTGGGAAAGATTTCTTCCAAGATCTATTTGGAATGATCTCAAACCAGAATATCATGCAAATTGCTGAGAATGGCAACAATGAAGTTGACATCAACATGTTGGCCAATTTTGACATGACCTTCTTCAATCGCCTTTTTTGGGTTTTCACGAAATCAGGGAACCCACACATCAAACCTTATGAACAATTTTTCATGGAAATGGAAGAATTTCCTTTACAGGATATCGCTCCAATTCTAATGGAAATGATCAACGACACAATGACATCAAAAAAAAACCAGATGAGTCAGAATCAGCCAGTGATGAAATCTTTACAGTAGAATCATACCTTTCATGTTGTAAAGAAACTGGGCTTACAATTGATGATCTGAAGCACATTTCAATTGGAATGGCTCTGGATTATCAAACAGATTATGTGAATTTGCGTACTGAAAATAAATCAGAAACACGCAAGGCCACACAGTCAGATTTTGACTCATTCTAGTCTGAAATAGAGTGCTGAGAGGAAGAATCTGAGGTCAAGTTCATTGAATAGATGGACGATTGATCACAAGAATCCTTTAGGCGCTCTTTATATTTTTATGTGAAAGGAGGAAATATGGCCGGTAATATTAAAGGGATAAAAATTGAGATTGGTGGTGACACACAGCCCCTTCAAAATGCCCTGAAGAAAGTAAATTCTGCTTCTATCGAAGCAGCAAAAGAATTGAAGAGTATTGACAAGGCTCTGAAATTTGACACAGGGAACGTGACCCTATTGGCTCAAAAACAAGAAGTCCTTCAAAAGCAAGTCTCAACTACCAAGGAAAAGTTGGAAACATTGAGACAGGCACAAGCACAAGTTGAAGCTCAGTTCAAAAGCGGTGATATTGGGGCTGATCAATACCGTGCATTTCAACGGGAAGTGGTTCAGACAGAGAACATCCTGAAGGGCTATGAGAACAAGCTTGAAAATGTCAATAAGGCATTGGACGGAAATGGGAATGCTACCAAGTCCAACAGAGAGCAACTGAAAGAGCTTCAAAATGAGCAACAGCGCCTTGCCAGCGAAGGTGACAAAGTTGTCAGCTCATTCAAATTGCAAGAAAGCCAGATGGGTTCCAATGCTAGTGAAGCAGATAAGCTGGCACTTGCTGAACAGAAAATTGGGAAGCAAAGTGAGATTGTCGCTCAACAGGTCGAGAACCTTGAAAAACAACTTGCTATTGCAAAACAAGAGTATGGCGAGAATTCAACAGAAGTCAATAAGCTAGAGACTCAACTGAATGAGTCCAAGGCTGCCTTCAACGGTTTAGCCAATGAAATGGAAAACCTTGGTGAGTCAGGTAAGAAAGCCAGCAGTGGCCTTGAAGAAACAAACAAGCTTCTAAAAGCTGAGTTACTGAATCAATTCTCTGAAAAGCTATCTGAGATCAGTCAAAAATTGGTTGATTTTGGAAAGAGCGCTCTTGACGCATTCCGGGAAATTGATGAAGGAATGGACACTATTGTCACCAAGACTGGTGCAAGTGGAAAGTCCCTTGAGCAGATGCAAGGAATTGCTAATGGCATAGCTACTGAAATGCCTACTGATTTCAGCAAAATCGGGAATGCAGTCGGTGAAGTTAACACCCAATTTGGCCTGACAGGGGATGCGCTCAAAACCACATCTGTTGACATGCTCAAGTTTGCAGAAATCAACGGTTCTGACATCACAAACGCAACAATTCAGTCCAAGCAAGCCTTGGAAGCCTACGGTTATTCTGTTGACTACCTATCCGATGTACTGGATAGTACCACTTATGTGGCACAATCCACAGGGGTTTCTGTTGATGACTTGATGAAGAAAGCAACAGATGGAGCGCCACAAATCAAGATGCTTGGTCTTGAATTTGATGAAGCTGTCACCTTAATTGGTCAACTTGAGCAACATGGGGTTGACTCATCAGCAGCATTGTCAGGAATGACAAAGGCAGCAGGGGTCTACACCAAGCAAGGAAAGACCATGAAAGAAGGTCTCAAAGAGACCATTGAAGCCATCAAGAACAGTAAATCAGAGACTGAGGCAATGGGGATCGCTATGGAGATCTTTGGTGCTAAGAAAGCTCCTCAAATGGTCGATGCCATCAAGCGTGGAGCTTTGAGCTTTGATGAACTTGGAAAAACATCTAAAGAGTCAGCAGGGTTAGTTTCACAAACTTATGAAAGCACTCTAGATCCTATTGATAAATTCACGACAGCACAAAATGGCTTGAAAATTGTCATGGCTGAGGTCGGTGGAGCAATCGCTGAAACATTCGCTCCTGCCCTTGACATCATTGTTGATGTCTTCAAAAAGGTGGCAGAATGGATCAACAACTTGCCGGGACCTATCAAGAACTTTGTTGTAGTATTTGGAACAATTGTGACCGTGGCTGGTGTACTTGCACCAATCTTTCTCGCTCTTCAAGCGGCCGCTGTTGCTGTTGGAGCAAGTATAGGAGGGCTGATAGCTGCTGCATTGCCAATCATTGGAGTGATAGCCGCTGTTATTGCAGCAGTCACAGGAATAGTCTTGGTTATCAAGCACTTGTGGGAAACCAATGAGGGATTCAGAACCGCTGTTGAGACAGTCTGGAACGCTATCATGTCAGTCATCAACACTGTTGTCCAAGCCATTTCAAGCTTTGTTATGGAGATCTGGGGGACATTGACAACATGGTGGAATGATAATCAACAACTGATCAGACAGACAGCAGAGACCGTCTGGAATGCCATTTCAGCAGTAGTGACAACAGTCATGAATGTTCTTGGACCATTTATTGAGACTGCTTGGAACAATATTTCAACCATTGTTTCTACAGTATGGGACACCATCAAAACTGTTGTTGAAACAGCTATCAACGTGGTTTTAGGCATCATCAAGACTGTGATGCAGATCATCAACGGGGACTGGTCTGGTGCTTGGGAATCCATCAAAGGAATCGGAGAGAATATCTGGAACGGGATCAAAAGTATCTGTGAGTCTGTATTCAATGCAATGGCTCAAATCTTATCAGGTATTTGGGATACAATTTCAGGAACAGCTTCAACTGTTTGGAACGGGATCAGCTCAACTCTATCTGGGATCTGGGACGGAATCACAGGAACAGTTTCAACTGTCTTCAATGGTATTTCTAGCACAATTTCAGGAGTTTGGAATGATATAAGTTCAACTGCTTCAAGCATTTGGAACGGAATCAAAGATACAATTGACACAGCTATCAATGGAGCCAAAGACCTTGTGGGAAAAGCCATTGACGGAATTAAAGGCTTCTTCAATTTCCAATTCAAGTGGCCGCACATCCCACTGCCTCACTTCAAGGCCAGCGGATCGCTGAATCCTATGGACTGGTTGAAAGGTAAAGGGATTCCAAGTATCGGCATTGAATGGTATGCCAAAGGTGGGATCTTAACCAAGCCCACAGCATTTGGCATGAATGGAAATAGCCTCATGGTTGGTGGGGAAGCTGGGAAAGAAGCAGTCCTGCCACTGAATGAACGGAATTTGAGCGCCATTGGCCGTGGCATTGCCCAAACAATGGACCCACAAGGAACCGTGATCAACATCAACATCTCTGACAATATCATAAGAGAAGAAGCTGATATTGAAAAGATCGCTAATAAGGTATCTCAGAAGATAGCTGCTGAATTGAGAAGACAGAAAGAATTGAGAGGAGCGCCTGCATGGTGAAGTACAATGAATTGATTATTGATGGAGTTGGAACTTCATCATTTCCATTTGATGTGATTGTGCTGGAAGGTCCTACAATTCAAGTTGGTTCCTCAAAGGATAAGCTGTTGAGCCATGATGGAGTTAGTGGATATATTGTTCAGTCGAATCCTCACAGAGAAGCGATTGAAAAGAAATACACTCTTCAACTCATCAACCCAACAGAATTGCAAGTCCTTGAATTTGTCCAATTTCTCTCCAAAAGGAATTTCTGGCTTGAGAATCAACAGAACAAGCTCACAAGATGGTTCTGTTATCAGACAAAGGTGTCTGACACTCAGAGAGACAAAACTAAAATGTATTCTTTAGAGGTGACATTCATTTGTCACCCTACAAAATACATGAAGAACAACGATGTTCAAACTCTTACCTCAAATGGTGTTCTCAGGCTCCAAGGTAGCTCACTAGCGTTCCCTAAAATCATAATAAGAGGTAATAGCTCATCTGAGACTAGCTTCACCATCGGAAAACAAACCATCAAGCTTGAACAACTATCTGAGAGCGCTGTGATGGTAAATGATCCACAGAATCCAAGCTTCCTTGATAAGAAAGGGAATCTGGTGAAGTGGTCAGGAGATTTCATCACAATTGACGCTAACCAAAATCAAAAGACTGTTGGTGTGGTTTTAGGCCCTGGCATTCAATCACTTGTCTTTGAAACTAATTGGGGGTGGTTATAATTCTATATCTATTAGACAGAAATGTTCAAACAGTGAAATGGAATGGTCAACCACTCCACGAAGCGACAAAAGCAGAAGTTGAAGAAGTAATCAACGTGAGCTACACACTCAAAGTTGACTACCCAATCACAGACACTGAAATTTATAAGAAATTTCAGGAAGACATGCTCATCATCGCCCCAACTCCTGTCACTGGCCGGCAACTTTTCCGGATCAAGGATATCAGCGAGCAAGATGACACAGTAAGTCTGACTTGTCAGCACATCACAGAAGACATCTTCAAGCGCTCTGTTCGTCCTATCAAGGTTTCAAACTCAACCTGTCAAATCGCCTTGAATGCTATGATTTCAGCAGTTAAGACACCACTTGGGAAATTCTCTTTCACAAGTAACATCATGGATAATAGAACCTTCAACACTACAGAAGATGAAACGCTCTATAAGATCCTGATGGATGGTAAACATTCCATCGTAGGCGCTTGGGAAGGCGAGATGATTCGTGACAACTTCCTGATTGACATTCCAAAGAGTCGTGGAATTGATCGTGGTGTGGTAATCACCACACATCAAAATTTGAAGCAGTATGAACGAAACAAGAGCAGTTCCAGCATCATCACAAGACTACATCTGAAATCAACATTCAAACCAGAGGGAGCAGAAGAAGACACGGTTCTGAAAGTCACTGTGGACAGCCCCCTCATTGGTAGTTACCCTTATATCAATGAAGCCGAGTATGAGAACAATGATCTTAATACAGAGGAAGAACTGAGAAAATGGGGTGAAGCCAAGTTCAAGAATGGGAATATTGACAAGCCTACTGATCAGATCAAGATTGAAGCTTATGAGCTTGATGGGCAAACTGTCCATCTTGGTGACACAGCAGCCCTTATGAGCTTGAAGCATGATGTCATGCTGAAGAAGAAAGCTGTAGGCTATGTATATGATGCTCTGTCAGAAGAGTATATCTCTCTTACATTTGATGACAAGGCCGGTCACGGTGGAGGCATGTCAGGCACAAATGGAATTTCTGATGTAGCATCCGAAATCCTTGATACAGTCCAAAAGACTCAAGAGGATGATGAATACTACAAGAAATTGAAAGTATTGGTTGACAATGCCAATAGGGCTTTTGAGGATAAAGCAGGAGCCTTGGAGAAAGAGATCACAGATGGCATTGAGCAAGCCAAAGCGCAAGCTGAAGTAGTCAAAGAGGAAATCTCAGCACAGGTCACTGAAAAGATAGCAGCAGCAAGCCAAGCTAACAAAAATGAAATTGTAGAAGAGTTTAAAGCTCAATACAATGGCATTGAAGTGACAATGGAAGGCTTGAAGGCAACAACTGACAAGCTCATTGAAAAAGATGTTGAAGTCAAAGAGCAAATTGACAAATTCAAACAGTCTACAGAAAGTCAATTCACTGAATTAAAGGGCGCACAATCACGGTTTGAACAGACCACTGAAAAAGCCATCTCTGACCTGACCAATGTCACGGCTGGCAAAGCAGATCGCTCTTATGTCGAGCAGACAGTGAATGGCATCAAAGAAGAGTTTACAAGTCTGAAAGTAGGTTCAAGGAATTACGCTGAAGACTATGATTTCACTCGTGGTTTGTGGTTTTTTGCTCATGGCGATTCAAGCGATTCAACCGGTACATTAGAGAATGGTGTTTATACCATCACAGGGAACACGAACACTTGGAAGCAAGCGCAGCTATTCTCTAGCACTGCACCAAGTTGGGCCACTTCAAAAACAACTGCTCTAGATTATCTAGAAAAAGGCGAGCCTTACACACTTTCATTCTATGCTAAAAGAAACAGTGGATCTGGTACAATGTGGGCTTCTTTGCGTGAAAACCGCAAATCTGGAGACAATCCAGAAAGAATCTACGCTCAATTCCAATTGACAGATGAATGGCAATTGTTCAAAGTTTCTGTTCCAGCTCTAGAAAAAAGCGATGAGTTTGATTTTTGGCGCATTATTATTGGATATAGTGAAGTAGGCTCAATTTCATTCAAAAAAGTAGAGCTAACACAAAGCACTACCAGAACAGATGCAGGGCCAGCCCCAGAAGATCAGGAAGCTATCATCACAAATGCTTCAGCATCTTTTGAACGTACCGCAAAAGGTCTCAAAACTCAAATCACAGCGCTTGAACAGTACACAGGAGAAAGTGGAATCCTTGAAACAAGGTTGAAGCGATACACAGAAGAGCAGACAAGCAACACCCTGAAGACTATTCGTGAGAATCTATCTGAGAATTATATTTCCAAGAATAAGTACACAGAAGACTCTGAGGGAATCACAAGAAGAATTGAAGCTCTTGGAAGTCAGATTGACCAAGAAAACCTAGTAAAATTAGCTGATAGTTTAACAGAATATACAGCGCCAAATAATGGCACAACTAGAATTGCTTCAGTAGAAAACGGGACTTTCAAAATGAAAGTGTCCGGCTCTCCTGCAAGTGCCTATACATGGGCAGGCCCAACATTCCCACTGTACATCAACAAGATGGCACAAGGGGAATACTATTCATTAGGTTTTGAATATCAAGTAAGAAGTGATGTTGAGTGTGACAAAGGCATTGCAGTCACTATAAAACGACATTCAAACAATAAGCAAGTATTTGGGAAAACCTTTGCAGATAAAACAACAGCAAAAAACACATGGCTGAAAGCTGAGTTCACATTCCTAGCAACTGATTTTGAATTTGATGCTTCTGGAAGTTTTCCATTCTACTTCTATGCAGTCAACAATGCACACTTTTGGATTCGTAAGCCAATTTTAGTCAAAGGGCCTAAAGTTCCTCCATACAAGCCAAACAGCTTGGATACAATCAACTCACGAATTGAGAGCAAACTTGCTGAATACAAGCAGACTGTGGATGGTCAATTTTCAACATTCTCTACTGAATTCGGAAATAATCTGAGATATGCCACAGAAGGACTAAACAATAAGCTTGCAACTCAGGAACAGGCACTTACAACTAAAATCGAAGAGCAAGCACAATCAACAGATGCGAAGCTATCAGCTCAAGCAGATGAGACAAACAAGAAATTATCCAGTCAAAATTCTGTCCTCAATGACAAATTGGACGATTTCAAGGATAGCATCAACGGCCGCTTTGCGAATTATCAGCAAACAGTCAATGGGCAAGTTGCAACGATCATCAGCCAATTTGATGGGGTTTTGAAAAAAACAGACATCAACATCACAGATGGTCAGATCTCATTCGGAACAGGTAAGAGCATCAACGGAAGAACCATCAGTTCATTGCTTGTGCAGGAACCGGAAGCTATTGCCTTGATCGCTCAATTGATTAAAGTTAAAGGAGACATGGTAGTTGATGGCTCTATCACAAGCAGGCATCTAGCTTCTCAGAGCGTTCGAACAGGTCACATGGAATCTGGATCAGTAACAACTCAGATCCTAGCCAGCAACGCAGTCACAGCAGATAAACTACTAGTGGACTCTGCTATGATCAACAAGCTTGTATCAAATCAAGCATTCATCAGAGAGTTAACTTCACAGAAGGCATTCATTACTCAATTAAACTCTATTGACATCGCTTCAAATCGTTTTACTGGCGATAGAATAACCTCTTCTGATGGATCACTAACTTTTGATTTGGTAAAAAATCAATTAACAATGACGAACAACACAGCTTCGATATCAAGAGAAGACGCTGGATATCCAACTCAATTCATACGTTATGAGTCTTCTATCGAAAACGGGCAAAAACATTCCAAAACAATCATTGGTAGCAATCGAAATGGTTCGAGAAATTGGAATTCCGTCTCGTTTTCGGGAATAGTAATTGACAACAATTCTAATAATGGAGTTGATAAACTTTTTCAATTTGGGGATTACAATTATATGCGTCATGCTTCGGGTGATGATGGCTGGAATTTTAGTGTAGTAACCCAGACATTAGTTCCAGGGGCTTGGAAGAAAAACTCAGAAATTTGGTGTAGGCATTTTGTTATTCCAAAGAAAACAAAATCAGATACGGATTCTCCAACAGAATTTATCCGTCTGGATGAAAGCGTGGCCGCCCTATGGAAGTTGTGGGCCCACGCCCTTGGCCAAATTAATATGTCCGGTGCAATGAAAGCGAAAGTACAAAGCATGCTAGACACCTTCTCTTATGATCGCGATCATATTAAATAATAGAGGTAAAGAAATGAATGAACAAACTTATGTATCAATCATCACTGATTTAGCCAATCAATTGGCAAATAAGACAGTCAACGAAGCCGAATTTAGGGCACGATTGACACAGTCACAACAACTTGTAGCTCAACTCGCTCAGGAAGTTGAAAGCTATCGCTCTGTCCTTGAATCTGACAAAGATTTGAAGGACCTATTTGAAGAAGTTAAGAATAAAAATGAGGTAAATGCTTAATGAATTATAAAGTACAGTTCAAATCCTATGATCCAGTAGCTAATGCCACAAAGGTTTCCATCAAGCAAGATTACCCTTACCGGGTATTTGAAGAATCCCTTCCAAATAATCGCATGGCAGATGAAGAATCAACCCTTGTGGAAGCTGTTCTAAACCTAGTACGGATGGAGCTAGACCCTTCTGGCGCTATCGTGGCGCTCAAGAAAGAGCTTGACAAGTCTGTCGATGCCAATAAGAACGCTATCCAGAAAATTCAAGAACTCACTCAAGAGAACGAAAAGAAAGATGTCCTAATTCAAAATAACAAAGCCCTTGCTGACTGGTCTGTCCTTGTAGCTGTGACCAATCAAGACAATCCACTTGATCCAACTCTCTACAAGCGAGCGCTTGAGCTTGTGGAAGCTGCTCAAGTAGGTAAAACCTACAAACAACATGACATCTTCACCTTGATTGATCCAGATCACACTGAAAAATTCAGTGAAGGGAAACGTGTTCTTGTTCAAGTCAACTATGAATTCACTTACAATGGCGAATCAATCAAAGATTTGAAAGGCCCACTTCTTCAAAACGGAAAGCTTGCAATCTATAATTGGGAAGTTCCCAAAGAAGAGAAACAAAACAAACCATCAGGAGACCTTGAGACTCAACCAGTAGCACAGCCTGAATCTTAATTGATGGGAGTGTGATTGATGTATCAAGAGCCAGATGGAATCTTTGGAATTATTGAAGTAGTTAGGGATTTTTATGATCACGGCATTGATGAACACATGATTGTGTTCATGTTCATGGCCATTGTTGCTCTAGATATTGTTATAGGAGTATCTAGAGCATGGGCCTATCACGAGTTTTCAAGTCGCAAGTGGAGAAAAGGGCTAGTGAGCCACACAGCTATGATTTTAATTGTAGCCATTGGCTATCCATTCGCCCTATACATGAATCTGGGGGCTGTGGTTGATGCCTTCATTGTTGCGATGATGGCAGCATACGGATCCAGTATCCTTGCCAGTCTCTCAGCTCTGGGGGTTGAAATTCCTGGCCTAGATCGCCTTATAAAACAAAACATTGATCATAATAAATTTCAATTAAAGGAAGGCTTGGAAGAACCAAGCAAGTTGGTTAAAAAAAGGAGAAAAGAAAAATGAATCAAATCACTGATATTGTAACAAGTAGCGCAATGAGTATTCTTGTAATTCTGGTTGGAATTGTTGTTCAAGCAGTCAAGAAATACCTTCTGACTCGTGGAGGAAAGAAAGCTCTTGAAGTGGCTGAAATCCTTGCAAATAACGCTGTGAATGCCACTGAACAAGTTGCAGCAACATTGGACATTCACGGAAAGGATAAGATGGAGCATGCTAAAACTAGCTTGATTGAAGGACTAGAAGCATATAACATCAATTTGACCAATGACCAATTAAACACATTCATTGAGGCTGCTGTCAAGAAAGCCAATGAACAATGGAAGAAATGAGGTTCAAAAATGGTAGCAACAAATGATATTATAAATTATTCAGAATCTTTGGCCAATCAAGGTGTAGGAGCTGATGCAGATGGTTCATACGGAACCCAATGTGTGGACCTACCAAATTCAATTTCTATCAATTTTTTCGGAAAAGCTCTCTGGGGGAACGCTATTGACCTACTTAATTCAGCCGCTGGTTTAGGATATGAAGTAGTATACGATGCGATAGGAGTCAACCCACGAGCAGGGGCCATCTTTGTAATGGATACAACCTATCTATGCGGTCATCCTTACGGTCACACAGGAATTGTGATTGAGGATAGCGATGGAGTCACTATGAGAACTATTGAACAGAATATTGATGGCAATGCTGACTCTCTGTATGTAGGAGGCCCTGCACGATACAACACACGCAACTTTGATGGAATCGTTGGATGGTTCTATTTCCCAATTGATGACACATCTGTGGCATTTGAACAGCCAGAGCCATCAGAACCATTGACAATTGAATCAAATGAATTCCATCCAGAAACAGGGACGTTCACTGTTGAGGTGTCTGCTCTGAATGTACGAGCTGAAGCCGGTATTGGAGCTGAGATTGTAGCTGTATATAGCGCAGGTCAAGAAATCAACTATGATGGATGGATTGATAATGATGGCTATATTTGGATTTCATACATTGGCGGTTCTGGAAATCGCAGATATGTAGCAGTGGGGCAATCCGAAAACGGGCAACGCATCACAGACTTTGGATCTTTTAAATAAGAAACAGAAGCCCTCCTCATTGGAGGGTTTTTTCTGTTATAACAGACATTTCAAAGATTGTCCGTTATAACCTCAACAACTATCAAAAAAATCTTTTCCTATTAAATGACTTACTTTTGTGTCTAAGATAAAAAAATAAAACTTGAACTTTCTTGGAAGCTATGCTAGACTAATAATGTGAGCGATGAAGTTGAGGAATTTTAGAAGTCAGTTCCTAAAACAGACCATAAAAGCTAGAAACAGCGATATGAAAGACTTTTAGAAACTCCCACCGGCTCCATATTTTTTATTCATGGAAGATTACTCAAGAGGCTTAAGAGGCCGTGTTGGAAACGCGGTAGGCGTGTAAAAGCGTGCGTGGGTTCGAATCCCATGTCTTCCGTTGTTGAGACATCATTGTGTAGCAGTGGTGTTTTTTTGTACAAAAAAGAGTTCCAAAAGGAGTTATCAAAAATAGACGAGTGAGGGAGGAGAAAACAGTGATTGCACAGCTAGATACCAAAACAGTCTATACCTTTATGGAAAGCCTTGTGACTATAAAAGACTATGTCCAAGGGGCTAAAAGCATGGGGTATGACGCATTGGGAATCATGGATGTAGATAATTTGTATGGTGCTTATGAATTTATCGAAGCCTGTCAGGCCCACAAGCTCAGCCCTTTGGTCGGTTTAGAAGTTGGACTAGAGGTAGGCAATGAAACAATTCCGTTTCGGATGATTGCCCTGTCCACGAAGGGCTACCAGAATCTGATGAAAATGTCGACCCTCAAAATGATGGGGAAAAACAATTGGGAGGATGTGAAGCACCTTACAGAAGGAGTAGCAGTCATTGTCCCAGCGCCTTTTGCCAGTGAAGACTTGCCGCTTGGTCTAGATTACTTCATCGGAGTTTTTGCCGATACGCCGGTCCAAGAGTTTAGCCACCCTGTGCTCCCTCTTCATACTGTGCGTTTTTTTGAGGAGGAAGATGTGGAAGCCATGCAGATGCTGGCAGCCATCAAGGACAATCAAAGCTTGACGGAAACAGGACCAATTGATTCGACAACAGTCCTAAAAAACCCTCAGGATTTAAAGAATGATTTCGCAGAGCGATTTCCTCAAGCCATCACAAATCTGGAAAAACTTGCCCAAGGAATTCAATACGACATTGATACTCAGTTGAAATTGCCTCGCTTTAATCCTCAGAAACCAGCTGTTGAGGAACTGAGAGAATTAGCTCAAGCGGGTCTTCTTCGAAAGAACTTGACCAATCCGGTCTATCAAGAACGTCTGGAGCATGAATTAGACATTATTCACCAAATGGGCTTTGATGATTATTTCTTGATTGTCTGGGACCTTCTTCGTTTCGGACGGAGTCAAGGCTATTATATGGGAATGGGACGTGGGTCTGCTGTAGGCTCACTGGTAGCCTATTCCCTAGGGATTACAGGGATTGATCCTGTGGAGAAGAACCTCCTCTTTGAGCGCTTTTTAAATGTGGAGCGCTACACCATGCCGGATATTGATATTGATATTCCTGATATCTATCGTCCAGAATTTATCCGCTATGTGAGAGACCGTTACGGGAGTTACCATGCAGCTCAGATCGTGACCTTTTCAACCTTTGGGGCCAAACAAGCTATTCGAGATGTCTTTAAACGTTTTGGGGTCCCAGAGTATGAATTGACCTCCATTACCAAGCGGATTGGCTTTAGGGATACACTGACGACAGCTTATGAACAGAATCTAGCTTTTCGACAAGTGATTCATAGCCGAGCAGAATTTGAGCGCGGCTTTGAAATTGCTAAAAGAATTGAAGGCCAACCAAGACAGACATCGATCCACGCGGCTGGGGTTGTGATGAGTGACCAGGATTTGACGGATCACATTCCTCTCAAGTACGGAGAAGACATGTTTGTCACCCAGTATGATGCCCATGCGGTTGAAGCCAATGGTCTGTTGAAGATGGACTTTTTGGGTCTGCGAAATTTAACCTTTGTTCAGAAAATGAAGGAAGCGGTCTATGAAAAGTACCAAGAAGAGATCGTGATTGAAGCCATTGATTTAGAAGATCCAGAAACCTTGGCCTTGTTTGCTGCTGGGGATACCAAGGGGATTTTCCAATTTGAACAGGCTGGAGCTATTCGCCTCTTGAGACGAGTGAGACCTAATCATTTCGAAGAAGTGGTAGCGACCACCTCTCTCAATCGTCCAGGGGCTAGTGATTACATTGATAATTTCGTCAAAAGAAAGCACGGCCAGGAAAAAGTTGACATTCTGGATCCAGCGATTGAAGAAATCTTAAGGCCCACTTATGGGATCATGCTCTACCAAGAGCAGGTTATGCAGGTTGCCCAACGTTTTGCAGGCTTTAGCCTGGGGAAAGCCGATATTTTACGTCGGGCTATGGGTAAAAAAAATGCAGCTGAAATGCATAAGATGGAAGACGATTTTGTTGTAGGTGCTCTTAAACTTGGTCATACGGAAGAAAAAGCTAAAGAGGTCTTTGCAATCATGGAAAAATTCGCAGGATATGGGTTTAACCGTTCCCATGCCTATGCCTATTCTGCCTTGGCTTTTCAGATGGCCTATTTCAAGGTCCATTATCCAGATGTTTTCTTTGATGTCATGCTCAATTATTCGAGCAGCGATTATCTGACAGATGCTCTCCAGTTTGATTTTAAAGTCGCACCATTATCCATCAATACCATCCCTTACAGAGATAAGTTCCAGGATCGAAAAATCTACTTGGGAATGAAAAATATCAAGGGACTCCCAAGAGATTTAGCTTATTGGATCATTGACAATCGTCCCTTTGGAAGTGTCGAAGATTTCATTTTACGACTCCCCAATCAGTATCATAAATTGCCTCTGTTGACACCTTTAGTGGAGCTTGGATTATTCGACATTTTTGAAAAAAATAGACGCAAGGTGCTTCACAATTTGCCGAATTTGTTTGTCTTTGCTGATGAGCTAGGAAGTTTGTTTGCGGATTCTAACTATTCCTGGACAGAAGTGGAAGACTTTAGCCAGGCTGAAAAATATGAGAAGGAAGAGGCCATTATTGGCGTCGGGCTCAGTACTCACCCATTGGTTGCGATTGGGCAAATGAGTCCCTATGAGATCCAACCAATTTCTCAATTAGTTCAAGGAGAGCAGGCACGCATTCTCATTGAGGTACAAAACATTCGAACCATTCGAACCAAGTCAGGTGATCTCATGGCTTTCTTACAAGTCAGTGATACCAAGAAAAAATTGGATGTGACCCTTTTCCCTGAAACCTACAATCGATTTTCCTCCTTGATAAAAGAAGGTGGCTTTTATTACTTGACAGGGAAGATACAAGAGCGTGATGGGCGCTTGCAGATGATTCTAGCAGAGGCGCAACTAGCGACCAATGAGAAATTCTGGATTCAACTGGCTAACCATAAAGATGATAAAATGATGCTTTCTATCTTAAAAAAATATCCAGGGCCATATCCTGTAATATTACGCTATGAAGAAGAGAAGAAAACCTTGCAATTGAAGGGCTATACAGTCCAGAAAAACAAAGATTTAGAAGATGAACTAAAGAATCTTGTTATGAAAACGATTTATCGGTAAAAACTGCGAAAAATACGAGAATTTTAGTTTTCTTTGTGTTATAATTACGTAGAATGTAAAAGAAAAAAAGGAGCAAACAACGAAATGAAACGTATTGCTGTTTTAACTAGTGGTGGAGATGCCCCTGGTATGAACGCTGCCATCCGTGCAGTTGTTCGTCAAGCAATTTCAGAAGGAATGGAAGTTTTCGGTATCTATGATGGATATGCGGGAATGGTTGCTGGTAAAATTCAGCCCCTTGACGCCTCATCTGTTGGAGATATTATTTCCCGCGGTGGTACCTTCCTTCACTCAGCACGTTACCCTGAATTCGCACAACGCGAAGGTCAATTAAAAGGGATCGAGCAATTGAAGAAACATGGAATCGAAGGTGTTGTCGTTATTGGTGGAGATGGTTCTTACCATGGTGCGATGCGCTTGACTGAGCTTGGATTCCCAGCTGTTGGTCTTCCTGGTACGATCGACAATGATATCGTCGGAACTGATTTTACAATTGGTTTTGATACTGCAGTCACAACTGCAATGGATGCGATCGATAAGATCCGTGATACTTCATCTAGTCACCATCGTACCTTCGTTATCGAAGTCATGGGACGCAATGCTGGTGATATCGCTCTTTGGGCTGGTATCGCTTCAGGTGCGGATGAAATTATCATCCCTGAAGAAGGATTCAAGATCGAGAACGTTGTTGAAAGTATCAAAGAAGGTTACGCAAAAGGTCGTACCCACAACATCATCATCTTGGCTGAAGGCGTGATGTCTGCAGATGAATTTGGTAAAGCGTTGAAAGAAGCTGGTGATGAAAGTGACCTTCGTGTGACTGAGCTTGGCCACATCCAACGTGGTGGTTCACCGACTGCGCGTGACCGTGTTCTTGCTTCACGTATGGGAGCACACGCAGTTAAATTGTTGAAACAAGGAATCGGTGGTGTAGCCGTTGGTATTCGTAATGAAAAAATGGTAGAAAACCCAATCCTTGGTAACGCAGAAGAAGGAGCCCTCTTTAGCTTGACAGAAGATGGTAAGATTGTGGTAAACAATCCACATAAAGCTGATCTTGGTCTTGCCGAGTTGAACCGTAGCTTGTCTTCAATTTAATTTTATTTCATAAATTCGTTAACCTTGTCTTAAAAAGACAGATATATTTAAAAAGGAGTCATATATATCATGAACAAACGTGTAAAAATCGTTGCAACTTTGGGTCCTGCGGTAGAAATCCGTGGTGGTAAAAAATTCGGTGATGATGGATACTGGGGTGAAAAACTTGACGTTGAAGCTTCAGCTAAAAACATTGCTCAATTGATTGAAGCAGGAGCTAACACTTTCCGTTTCAACTTCTCACACGGTGACCACCAAGAACAAGGTG
>OGKA01000520.1_pt1 | contig 41554 bp, 45 predicted proteins | sample 1572211 | NCBI WGS metagenome assembly OGKA01 (sample SAMEA2582125, study PRJEB24529) | metagenome | biome: Human gut stool | place: China | collected 2011 | reverse complement strand
GCGAAGCAGAAACAATGGTGTGGTCATCGGGCGGTCAGTTGCGTGAAGTTTTTTTTAGATTCCACATCCGTCTGGACATTTAAGCCCCACAGCTCGATAATCTTCGGAAGCACCTGGTAGATGGAGAAGGTGCTGAATTCATCCAGCCACTCCTCCGGGCTGTCCGGAATGGAAGGGTCTGCGTGCTTTGCCATGATGTAGGCGATGTTCTCGAACATCTCAAGGGAGAACATATCGAGGTGCGAGGAAGCCTCTTCACCGTTTCCGACGGCCTTTCCGAGCGCATCGAGATCCTTGTAGATATCCCGGTGGAACTTGATGCGGTAAATACGCGGAATGGCGGCAGATGCCTTGAAGGACACCTGCTTTCCGTCAATCTCAATCTTCTGAATCATACTCATAATCCAATCACTCCTTTACTGCCTTCGCAGGCTTTGCTGCAGACTGTGATGCGGCATCGCTCTCTGCCGCAGGCACATATACCGCCTTGTACCAATCAGCATAGGTGGTAGAATCCGTGGTATTTCCGGTCTTTGCTTTCACCATACCATTAGCAAGCGGCACCGCCTTCAGAGACAGCTTCTCCGTCTGTACTTCCTTGGAATCCTCATTCGTCTTTCCTTCGATGCCGGGACGGGAAGCGGAGCAGTTATACAGCACATGACGGATGTGCTTCTGGTCGCCATCAAACTCAAACAGGAGCGCAAATGCTGCAAGCTCCACCTCGGAGTTTTCAATCAGTACTCCCTTGGGATCTAATGTTTCCTTCAGTACGTCCGTGCGGAAGGACTCCGGAATCAATGCAAGCTCCAGATCTCCGTCATAGCCGCAGTTATTATTGATTACATAATACACACCACCATCCGCGTAAAAGTTTTCCGGCTCACCATTTGCATCCAGTGAGATCGATACGGAGCCCGGCATCGGGACCGGCGTTCCGAAGGTGGGTGTGCCGTCCTCACTAATGGTAAGGAGCGAATAGTGCGTATTCTTCAGGTTGAATTTTACCTTATTTGCTTTTTCAGCCATCGTTAATTTACCTCCAATTCAAATGAATACAGAACTTCGTAAAGCTTCTCCGATTCGATCCAAGTCTCGGATTTTTCATAAAAAATACCATGCTGATCGAGCACGGCTTCTATACGCTGTTCTGCCGACAAGTCCTTACAGTCGGTATACAGTTCGATGTGAATTTCATTGATCTTATAGTAGACCTGTCCGTCTGCCGCGAAGTTGTCGCTGTTCGGTGTAAGATAACAAATAAACGGCGGATCCGGGCTTTCTCCCTCTGCAAAGTGGTCGTAGGCAAATGGAAGGCCTGTTTTATTCATGATTTCGATTAACTTCTCCATGTGTTATCCTTTCAGGGCCTTGTCAATTTCACGCTCCAGTGTATCAATCGCCTTTTCTTCCGCTGGTGCGATATGGGGCCTTGCGGCGACACGGCCACCACCTCGCTTCGCATGACCAAATTCCAGAAGGTGGGCCAGTTGATAGCGGTTTTTAGAATGAACCACAAGCTCCAGAGAATTGGAGGTTTCCTTTTGCGTTTTCACAACCCAGCTCTTTGCGTATTTCCCGGTGTCCTTGGGAGCAGTTGCAACAATCTCATCCTTGACGGTTTTACCAGCCTTGCGGACCGATGCTTTTAGGTCATCTGTTGCAAGACTGGCATATTCTTCAAGCCCCTCCATAATTGCATCCGCCATCTGGCCAATGCTTACCCGATCGGTTGCCATCGTTAGCGCCTCACTTTCTGACAGGAGAGTTTGATGCATTTTTTCTTGTAATTCATGTGGTCGATGGCTGTGATGTCATAAAGCGTATCGTTAAACTCCACACGATAATGCGTGGAATCTAAGGCAGCAGCCTTCTTGCACCACCGGATAGTAAAATCGACCTTCGTATTGTCTACAATCATTCCAGCATCCGTATCTTCCTTGCCTGCTTCAGCACTTACCGTTGCATAGCAGCTGTAGTAGGGTACCCAGCTTGTTTTATGGTTTCCGATGGCATCTACAGTTACTTCATTTTTGGTAATGAAGATGCGGACATTTAAAAGTTCAATGTTCATCAGAAGACCTCCTTTCTGGCACCGAATAGCAGAGAGCGCAGTGTAAGCGTCAGTGCGTGATGATTTGCCTCCTCTCGGTGCTCGTACAGGTATGCAGCGGTATAAAAAATGGCAGCCTTGGCATTCTCGCAAGCAGACAGCTCGTCAAGATTCTCTGTACGGAGAATATCCATGCAGATCCTTGTTGCAGCGGTGATTAGAGTTTCGATGAGAGCGTTGTCATCATCAAAATCCACTCGCAGATAGTTCTTCATTTCTTCCAGTGTAATGAGCATTTCTCATCGCCTCCATTCTTAAGGATATGGTAAGGGCGGCGCCATTCATCACAAATGACGCCACCTTTCATTCAGATTACCTTATGCCTTGGCAGCTTTTGCACTGCCGGTGATGGTAAGAATCTGCACAGCCTCTGGAAGGATGAGCTTACCATCCACACGTTCCTTTGCAACATAGCCGATCATGCCGTTTCCAGCAAAGAGCTCTGTGAGCTGCTTGAAGGAACGAGTACCACGATCTCCGATGTTGTAGTAGCTGTAATCACCGAAGGCAATCTTTCCAGCCGGGCAGAACGGAGAAGTGTAGACATCATAGCCCAGGAGCTTATCCGGCTCACCAGCCACAAGAGAAGGCTGCCACATATATGCACCGTTGTTGTCCTTGAGCTGGCGGATAGAAGCGATGGTCTGATCGTTCATGATAAACTTTGCGTTCTTACGGTAAGGACGCTTCAATGCATACACAAGCTTAATCACATCATCGGCGGTAAGAGAAGCCGTGGAAATAGCTGCCGTTCCACCACCGGTCGCAGCAAAAAGTCCCAGAGGCTGACCAACACCGGAACCATTCAGGAAGGCATCCTCCTCAGCATTAGCAAGAGCCTTACCAAACATGTCGATGATATAGCTCTCCAGGTTAAAGGCATTGTCATAAAGAAGCTCCTCGGTTACCTTGATGGCAACATGCAGCTTATGGGCATCCAGCAAAATCTGGTCGAAGGTTGCATCACCAAAGCTGAGTGCGCCACCCTCCTCGATCCAAGCAGCTGCAGGCTTAGTTGCTGCGATGTTGATCTTGTGCTCACCGGATGTAGTAATCTTGTGACCAAGCTTACGCAGGATGTTCTCCTCAGTAAGAACATCAACCAGGCGATGATCATACTCATCCGGTACCAGATAACCACCATCTGCGTCCACACCCTCCTGCAGCACGTTAGAAATCTGCTTGAAGTTAGAACGAAGGGCAGTGAGCATTCCGGCCTTATAGGCATCGGATGCACGTCCAGTCTTTGTGTCAGAAGAAGCGGTAGAGGCAGGCTTAGAAGTAAGTGGAGTATTTACCGGCTTAGAAAGCTCGGCATCCAGCGCCTCCTGGCGCTCCAGACGAGCGATTTCCTTGCCAAGGTCTGCGATATCCTGTTCCATCTTGGTATAGGTTGCATCGTCCTCGGCAGTGAGGGTACCCTTCTCGGTACGATGAGAATCCAGAAATGCCTTAGCAGCATTCCATGCGTTGTTACGCTTTTCGCGAAGTTCATTAATCGTCATAGTAGTATTACCTCCATTAAATGTGTTGTTTGATAAGGTTCAGGCGCTCCATGAGACTGTCTACAGAGCGCTCCGAAATAGCAGGTTCAGCAGGTTTTGTCGGGATATGACATTTGGCTGCCAGCTTCTCGATAAGAGAGTTGGTGACAGCTGCGCGAGAGAAAGAAGCAGAGGCGGCAGGAAGAGAAACAGCTTCATCCTGTGTATCTCGCTTCATAATTTCATCTGCAAAGCCAAGCTCAATGGCCATATTCGCATTCATCCAGGTTTCGGCATCCATCAGATGAGAGATCTTTGCTCGACTCAGACCGGTCTTAATCTCATAAGCATTGATGATGGATTCCTTGACTTCCTCCAGCATGGCGATGGCCTTTTGCATCTCTGCGGAATCACCGAAGGCCATCGTGGCCGGATTATGGATCATCAGCATGGATACAGGGGACACCATTACCTTGGTACCGGCCATTGCAATGACCGATGCAGCAGAAGCGGCAATACCATCAATCTTGACGGTAACGCTGCCTTTATAATCCATCAGCATGTTGTAGATCTGGGCAGCTGCAACACAGTCACCACCGGGTGAATTGATCCAGACAGTAATATCGCCAGAGCCACCTAAGAGCTCCTCCTTAAAAAGGGCCGGTGTGATATCGTCATCAAACCAGCTTTCCTCGGCGATGGTCCCGTTCAGGAACAGTGTCCTTGTTGTCACTGTTTCCTGCGTCTCCTGATTCGTCTGTGTCTGATTTTTCCAGTTCCAGAATTTCTTCATTGGAATCGTTCTCCTTTCCAGCAGCAGAAGAGGCTGCAAATATTCCTGCATCTTCGAGCTTGGTCATGTTGCCGTTGATGAGATATAGGTCACCACCAAGCTCCTCTGGGATGCGGTCCAGGTTTTCAAGCTCACGGATATCATTTGCAGACATCCAGCCATTTTGACGAGCTGTAGCGTAGCCATTCATGCGACTTTGATAATCGCCGCGAAGCAGGCCGTCTACATTGAACTTGACAAAATAAGCAGCCTTCTCGGAATCTGATAGAAGGGCACGGTTTAGCGACTGCTCCCATCGCACAATCCAGGGCTCCAGGGTGTACTTCACATATTCCAGCGATTGCTGCTCAATATTAGAAAAGCTCGACTTCTCCAGGTCTCCTACCATATGAGGAGGAACTCTGAAGATTCGAGCGATTTCATCAATTTGAAATTTACGTGTTTCAAGAAACTGCGCTTCATTCGGGCTGATAGAGATTGGCGTGTAGTGCATGCCTTCCTCTAAAATTGCAATCTTATGAGAATTGCTGCCGGAGAAACCCTTGTTCCAGCTTTCACGGATGGCATCTGGATTTTTGACGGTGCCAGGAAATTCCAGCAGACCTCCGGGGGTGGCTCCATTTGCGAAAAACTTAGCGCCGTATTCCTCTGTGGCGATGGAAAGGCCGATGGCATTCTTAGCCATGGCAATCGGTGAGTAACCAACCAATCCATCAAAGCCGAGGCCCGGCACATGAAGTACATCGGATGGCCGGAGCGTCACCGTTCCAGCTTTCATGGTTTGGGCATCCGATTCCTGCATCTGATATTGATAGTAGAGGTGCCCGTGCTCATCACGATCCACAGTCATGCGGTTAGGCATCAGCGGATAGAGCCCGATAACCTGACCTTTACCGTTGCGAATAATCTGTGCATAGGCATTGCCATACAGCAACAGGTGTGTCATCAGCGTTTCTCGAAAGACAAAGGATGTCATTTCTGGGTTTGGCTCATCATGCAGGAGCTTATACAGTGGATGAGAGAGGGCTTTTTCCTTGCTGCCGGATTCCTTATATTGGTAAAGATGTACCGGCAAGCATGCGATGGATTCCGATAGAATTCTTACGCAGGCATATACAGCAGTCATCTGCATGGCAGATCGTTCGTTGACGGCCTTGCCGGAGGTGGTGCCACCAAAGAAAAAGCGATAGCCGGAGCCGTTTAGGCTGTTTGTCGGCTTATCGCGGGATTTAAAAAGTCCACTAAGTATATTCATTAAAACCTCCAATTCCCTGATTGATGCCTTCACGCAGCACAATCAGCCCAAGCAATAGTAGAGTGATCATCATTTTTCCTCAGATAAACAAAATGCCTCTGTCATCGTAGACAGAAGCACCGGTGTCATTGCCGCAGCGAATCGCGCGGTCCAGTCCCATGATGGTGGCAATCGCACCATCAATCTTTTCTGTAGATTTTTCTTTGTCGGCTTTAATATTTCCGGCGGGGTCTGTACGGATGTAGATGTTATCCATCATCCAGCGAAGCACCGGATGACCGCCATGCGCCAGACGTTCCTCCAGAGTTAGCTTCATGAGTTCCTTGGTAGGAGGGCTCATATCCTTAAAGCCCTGGCCGAAGGGAACCACCGTAAAGCCCATGCCCTCCAGGTTTTGTACCATTTGGACGGCTCCCCAGCGGTCGAAGGCAATCTCTCGGATGTTGTATTTCTCACCCAGGCGCTCGATGAATTTTTCGATGTAGCCGTAGTGGACGACGTTACCCTCTGTGGTTTGCAGGAAGCCCTGTCTCTCCCAGACATCGTATGGCACGCGATCACGACGAACTCGTAGCTCCAGCGTATCCTCCGGTACCCAGAAATATGGAAGAATGGCATATTTGTCATCCTCATCCTGGGGCGGAAACACCAGCACAAAGGCTGTGATATCCGTAGTGGAAGAGAGGTCCAGACCGCCATAGCAGACACGTCCTTCTAGCTCGTCCGGATTGACTGCAAAGGAGCAGGCATCCCATTTCTCCATTGGCATCCAGCGGACTGCCTGCTTTACCCATTGATTTAAACGAAGCTGTCGGAAGGAGTTCTCTTCTCCAGGATTTTGTTTGGCTGACTCACAGGCGGCCTTCACCTTATCAATACCGACTGTAATACCAAGAGAGGGATTTGCTTTCTTCCAGACCTTCGGATCCGTCCAATCATCAGATTCGTCTGCACCATAAATCACTGGATAGAAGGTAGGATCAATCTTCCTGCCTTCCAGGATGTCCTTGGCTTTCTGATGGGTTTCATAACAGATGCTGTTGGTGTCTGTTCCAGCAGTGGTGATGAGAAAATACAGTGGCTGCATTCTGGCATCTCCGGAGCCCTTGGTCATAACATCAAAGAGCTTTCGGTTGGGCTGAGTGTGGAGCTCATCAAAGACAACACCGTGGATGTTAAAGCCGTGTTTGGAGTAGGCTTCTGCAGATAGTACCTGATAGAAGCTGTTGGTTGGTGTGTAGATGATACGCTTCTGAGAAGCAAGAATCTTCACACGCTTGTTGAGCGCCGGACACATACGTACCATATCAGCAGCTACATCAAAAACAATGGTTGCCTGCTGACGGTCAGCAGCACAGCCGTAAACCTCAGCTCGTTCTTCACCATCACCGCAGGTAAGAAGCAGGGCCACGGCAGCTGCAAGCTCAGATTTTCCCATCTTTTTAGGAATTTCCACATAGGCGGTATTGAACTGGCGGTATCCATTTGGTTTCAGTGTGCCGAAGAGATCACGGATGATCTGCTCCTGCCAGTCAATCAGCTCAAAGGGCTTACCGGCCCAGGTGCCCTTGGTGTGGCAAAGGCATTCGATAAAGCTCACAGCATAATCCGCAGCATCCACATCATAATGAGAGTCCTTTGCTTTGAATTTGGTCGGTTTATATTTCTTTAATTTACGCACATGCTTCACCTCCGGGCATAAAAATAAGTCGTTACCGTATTGGCACGACCATCATCAATAAATATCGTATAACGAGGAACACACCCTTGAGGGTGGTCCTTCGGGAATGTTCTTAGTTGTATTCCTTCATCAGAATGGCAAGTGCCATTTCGGTTTCTTCGTCGACCGGCTCGATATCCGGGCCTCTGTCGTAGTTGTAGGCGATCTCACCGTTTCTCTTCAGCATGAGCTTTGAAATCCTACCGCCGTCAATGCCGTAGTCCTCGCTCGGTTCTTCATAATGCTTCACCCAGTAATGAAAAATGCTGTTTTCAATCTTGATGCTTCCTTCTGCCCACATGGTTTTGCCCTCCTTAGTTCAGCTTGAAAAGGTATCCGTGTGCCTTTTCATACTCATCGCTCATGAAGGCTTTGTGCTGGCTGTTGATCTCAATCAGGCCCGCCAAGGTGCATCCGGCTTTCTGGAAAAGCCATGCGGTTTCAACTGCGCTGCTCCAGGTGGAAGAGAAGGTGAAGGCTTCAATGCTATATTTCTTCATGCAGGCTACCAGGCCTTCAACTGCGTCATCGCTGATGGTGTCGTTCAGGTCGATGTACTCGTTGCCGCAGTCCTTGGCGGTTTCATACGCACTCCAGATGCGCTGCTCTGTGCTGCTTAAGCCACCAATTTTTGCGGTTGCCTGCTTGTAAATGGCTCTTGCTGCATCCTGCTCAGCCGTGTTAGTTGCTGTGGCGTAAGCCTTTTTTGCTTCCTGGATTCCTCTGTATGCTTCTTCAAAAATGTTCATCATGGTGTGTGCCTCCTTGTTTTCTTTTGGTAGTACATATATCACTCTGAAGGCACATAATAGCAAGCGGATTAAGGACAATATATGTACCAAAGATCGGCTGCTATATGGAGGAGAAAACTGTGTATATTACAGCTTCTTCACTCGGTCAATACCATAGATTACATTCAGTCCGGAGCCATTATCCCAGTCCACCAGGAGGCTGCCGGTATCATCCACACCGGTTACCGTTCCCTGGGTGCCGATGGGCGGTGCCTGAGCATCGTCCATCTCTATAAGCTCCACTCTGGTTCCGATGGGATAGCGGAGGCGCAGGCGTTCAACCTGCGCTCTGTTAGCGAATAACATGGCCTTCACCTCCTGCGTAGGAGCTGTTGCCGCAAAGGTATCTGCAGAGGATCCTGCGGCTTTTCTTGTATTCGTCTCCGATGAAGCCGAGGCGAAGAAGAAAGCAGCGGAAGGCGTATTTTTCGTTATCTATCGGCTTTGCCTTTGCTGTGATACGCTTCTGTTCCTTACTCATCTTGCAGAGGGCAGAAAGGAAAGCAGTGTAGGCGGTGATGGCATCGAAGTCCGGCATGCTAGGCCACCAAGGGAAGCTGACCTGATCATCGTGTTCCTCAATCGGGAAAGCTTCAACATCCAGGGCCTTCTTGATGAGGTCTGATTTGCTTTCCAGAAGCTTTCGCAGATTTTCCAGGTTGACCTTGTCAGCAGGGAATGAAATCACCAGGGCGGTGTCCTTTGCAGCCGCCGAAATGTCTGCTTCTGCAGTGACGAGTACTTCTGGTGTTTCAGTGGCCGGTTCCTCATCTAACTCTGCGACAAAACCCGCTGCGGCAGTCTGTTCAAGGATTGCCTTGATAGTGCTTTCCTCTGTTCGCTCATCGTAGCTTACGGTGCCATCTTTGCTGATGGTAATGTCTGCAACCTCGTAGGCGGCGCTTGGCATTCCCTTATAAAATTGCTTGCATCCGGTTACCTGTGAAATAATCCCTACCAGCTCTTTTCTGGCGCTTCCTGTTACGTTAAATCTGATCTCCATAGTGGAATCCTCCTTTGTTTTGGTAGTACATATATCACTCTGAAGGCACATATTATCAAGCGATTCAGAGCGAATATATGTACCAAAGATCCGCTGGAGTGTTGCAGCAAATCGTGTGTATTATGCCTGCAGGGATTCTTCGGAGATAGCGACTTCATCGTATTGGTAAGTCAGACCATCACGGATAACAGAAACGCCATCGGAAGTGCCTACCTGTTCGATATAGCGCTTCACGATGACGTCTGCATATTTCTCGTCTAATTCAATTGTGTGGCAGATGCGCCCGGTCTGTTCGCAGGCAATCAGCGTGCTGCCGGAGCCTCCGAAGGGATCAAGCACGATGCAGTTTGTAAGACTTGAATTCATGATCGGGTAGGCAATCAATACCACCGGCTTCATAGTCGGATGATCTGCATTTTTCTTAGGCTTTTCAAATTCCCAGATCGTGGTTTCCTTGCGACCGGAGTACCATTGATGCTTGCCATTTTTCTTCCAGCCAAAGAGGCAAGGCTCATGCTGCCATTGATATGGTGAACGGCCCAGCACCAGGGAGGGCTTTTTCCAGATGCAACAGCCGGAAAGATAGAAGCCTGCATCAGAGAAAGCTTTTCTAAAATTCAGGCCTTCTGTATCTGCATGAAACACATAGATGGATGCGTCATCGGCCATGACTGCTTCCATATTGGTGAAGGCATCCAACAAGAACTGATAGAAGGAGTCATTATCCATATTGTCATTCTGGATTTTACCAGCGGAGCCTTCATAGTTTACATTGTAAGGCGGATCCGTGACCACCAGATTTGCCTTCTTGCCAGCCATCAAAAGCTCATAGCTTTCAGCCTTTGTGCTGTCACCACAGAGAAGTCTGTGCGGACCAAGGCACCAGAGGTCACCGGACTTGGTTATGGTAGGCTTTGCAAGCTCAGCATCGACGTCAAAATCATCTTCCTTGATGCCATCCTTCACATCCTCCTTAAACAGGTCGTCAAGCTCAGCAGGTTCAAAACCAGTGAGAGAGACATCGAAGTCAGCACCTTGCAGGTCGGCGATTAACAGTGCTAATTTGTCGTTGTCCCATTCGCCGCTGATTTTATTGAGAGCAACATTCAGTGACTTTTCGTGTTCCTCATCAAGCTCAACAACGACGCAGTCAACTTCCGTCATGCCCATGTCCTGGAGAACCTTTAAGCGCTGATGCCCGCCAACCACGCGACCAGTAGTGGCATTCCAGATGACGGGTTCCACATATCCGAACTGCTCGATGGAGCGTTTCAGCTTTTCATATTCCGGATCGCCGGGCCTTAAATCCTTACGGGGATTGTAATCAGCAGGAAGGAGCTCAGCGACATTTTTCTTTTCAATTAGCATGGTGCATTCCTCCTGAGTAATTTCTGTAGGCCCTTGTAGGCTGCATCAATATCACCAGCCTTGGCCTGGCCTCGAAGGGTACTAAACTGCTGAAAGCTCAGCTGCTGGCGATAGCTTTTCAGCAGATTCATAAATTCACGATAGTCCATATCAGTTTCCTTTCCTTGCACGGAGCAGGCGTTCCATCGCATCATCCATAGGTGTTTCGCCCTTGTACTCCGCCGCGCAATTTTCTTTTACGATTTGATAGATTTCCATCCAGAGCCGGTTTGTCTGGCTCATAAAATTCTGGCTCATGGCTACGTAGGGAGATTGCATGGCATTTCCCGTTGTAGGGTGTTTGGCGAGAAAACCGTAGTCTGTAATTGCTTCCTCACACTGAATCCACCTGGCAACACTCATGGCATAGCGTTCCAGAAGCTGGGGTGAAACAAGCGATGCACACCTGCGCTCTGCCAACCATTCCCAGGTTGCCTTATATACTTCTTCAGCCACCAGTGGCTTACCGTCTTTCTGTGTGGCGGATAAGAGCTTAGATGGCTTGGGCATCGCCTGACCTTCTAAATCTGCAGCTTGATTTTCAAACTCGATGACAGTCAGCTTTCGCTTGCCCGGATTACCCTCAGTGATTTTGTCAGCTAAGGGCTTTTTCTTGGCTCCGGCACCGATACGAGCGCCGCCACGGTTGGTTCCGTCCTTAGCCAAAATGATTCACCTCCTTGTCCGGGGCCTATTACCCCGTTTGAAAACGCGTTTTTGTGCGTGAGACCCCACGCCCGTTCCACGGCAGCTGCGCCGTAGAGATTTAGACCGCCCCTGGGGGCTGATACACAAAGAAAATGCATCCGTTCTATGTGTTGTGCCAGCGGTCACCGCGTTCTGCATGAATGCGTGCATGGCAGGCCTTGCACAAGGCTTTCAGGTTCTCACGGTCATGGGTTCCGCCCTGAGATAGAGGAAGCATGTGATGAATCTCCTCGGTTGGTGTATAAACACCCTTCGCAAGGCACTCTTCACAAAGCGGATGGGCAGCGGCATAGCTGTCACGGATTCGCTTCCAGGCACGACCGTAGCGACGCTTGGTAGCTGGGTCTCTATCATAATGTTCGTAGCGCCTGGCTTCCTCCTTGGCGTGCTTATCACAGAAGCGACCGTCCGTGAGATTAGGACAGCCTGGATAAGAACAGGGACGCTTCGGTTTTCTCGGCATCAGTTTCACCTCCTTGCGGCATAAGAAAAGCCCTGCAGGACTCGTCCTACAAGGCTTCTGTGATTTTCTTTTTTGCTAGTCTAATACTATCAGAAGTTGATGGTGTCATTCTATGTCTTTTCGTGCCCATCTTCGTTTGACTCAGGAATTTTTACTTCCTGCAGAGCCCGGCTGTGGAGCTTGTGGATGTAGCGAAGCTCGTAGCTCATATCCACAGCGATCTTTTCCCAGGATTCACAGCAGATGTAGCGCTTTGCCAGAAGATCCTGATATTCAGGATTGGAAACGGACTGGATTGCATGAGTGATTTCTTTCTTCAAATTCACCAGCTTTTCCATATCTTCTGTAATCTGCTCCTCCAGGTCGATGATCTTCATGACACATTCCTCCAGACGGGAGTTACCACGGTTTGGGCTCTTAGGCATATCCGAATAAGTAGCGGTGCAGCGGGTAGCCAGATCGTTTAAGGAGTCAATCATCTGGGTCTTTGTGATAATGCGCTGATCCAGATTACGTGCCTGGGATAAATATTCTTTTGCATTCATAGCGTACCTCCGAATAATGAAATTCCCTCGGATTGACCTATGTTGTCGTAGATTGTCATAGATTTGCTTTTACCGCATCAATTAATGCGTTTTGTGTGACTTCCTTCAGGGACAGCGCCTTTAAGATACGTTCATCAATAGTGCCTTTAGTAATGATGTGCTCAATGACGACAGTGCCGGAGGTCTGGCCTTGTCGCCAGAGACGAGCGTTGGTCTGCTGATATAGCTCCAAAGACCAGGTCAGCCCGAACCAGATAAGTGTTGATCCACCAGCCTGAAGATTCAGTCCATGACCGGCAGAGGCGGGATGGATGACAGCAACAGGAATATCGCCATTGTTCCAATCAGTGATATCCTTGCTGGATTTTATCTCACGGACATTAAAGCGCTTCTTGATTCGCTCCAGGTCGTGCTTGAACCAGTAAGCTACCAAGAGCGGTTTGCCATTGGCGGCTTCGATAAGATCCTCTAAGGCATCCAGCTTCCGATCATGGAACTCGATGATATTGCCGTCATCATCATAAATGGCACCGTTGGCCAGCTGGGAGAGTTTACCGGTAAGAGAAGCCGCATTGGCAGCTGTGATTTCGCCTTCCGGTAGCTCCAATATAAAGTCTGCTTTAAGTTCCTCGTAGCGTTTTTCTTCCTCCTCAGATAGCTGCACTTCATATTGTGATGTAATTAGCTCCGGCATTCGCAGGTGATCGGTAGATTTCATGGAAATCGTAATATCTGATATTCTCCGGTAGATGGCATCCTCTGCATAAGGCATTGGTTTGTAGGAGTAGATGATTTCGCCGTTTCGCTTGTCCGGGATGAAGTAGTTGTTACGGTAGTGGGTGATGAAGCGTCCTAAACGTTCTCCAAAATCCAGAAGCTTGAATTCGGCCCACAGATCCATAAGACCATTGGAAGAAGGTGTGCCGGTAAGACCGATGATTCGTTTTACTTTAGGTCTGGCCTTCATCAGAGATTGAAATCGCTTCGACTTGTGATTCTTGAAAGAGGATAGCTCATCAATGACGACCATATCGTAATTAAAGTCAAAGCCACTGGAATCAATCAGCCAGCCAAGGTTTTCACGGTTAATGATGGTGATGTCGGCTCCGGACAAAAGTGCAGCGCGTCGTTCCTTTGGTGTCCCTACGCAGACTGCGTAGGTCAGATGCTGCAGGTGCTCCCATTTTGCAATTTCCGCAGGCCAGGTATCACGGGCTACTCGAAGAGGAGCAACCACCAGAATACGATGTGCCTCGAAGCTGTCAAACAGCAGGTCCGCGATGGCAGTCAGGGAAATGACGGTTTTGCCAAGACCCATATCGAGGAGAACAGCAGCTATAGGATGTGTTTCGATATAGTCGATGGCATAGGCCTGATAATTATGCGGTGAGAAGTTCATGAAGCATTCCTCCAATCTGTTCCACGCCATCAATCACATAGACCTGAAAGCCAAGTGAACGTAGCAGCTTGTGTCTGGCTATTTGAAGCGGGCGAGGCTTTTTCCCAGGAGCCTTCAGCTCTACGAAGGCGATGATCCCATCAGGTAATAAGACTAGACGGTCCGGCATTCCCGCAAAGCTCGGAGACACGAATTTTACAGCGATGCCGCCACGCTGCTTTACCATCCGGGTTAACTTGTTTTCTATCTGTTTTTCTAACATTGTCATTCTCCAATCAGTGAATAATTTTCTGATGTGCAAGGTGTATCAATGGTATTTACATAACTTTTCTATATCTGATTTTTTATAGCCTATAGAAAAGTTTATACAGAGACATTGATACACCTTGTCGTTAGGTTCAATCAGTCTAAAAATTCCTCATCAAAATCGTCCTCAGTCCGCAGGCGAAGTCCTTTAAAATAGCGCTTTCGACTCAAGGTGACACGTTCGTATCCGGCATTTTCCATAGCAAAGTAAAAGTCTGCTGTGGAGCGTACATACTCATTGCAATCGATGCAGTGATTGCGGTAGGCCTGATATAGGTTAGAGGAGTTTTCTTTATACGCATCACCTATGATGCACTTATCCTCTAAGAAATGCCCGAACCAGTCATTCTGGCTGCGGTAATCATCGATGGCATTCTGCACGCAGACCGGAACCGGGATGTGGTAGTTAGCATCGATAACCTTCTTGCTGCCTTCGATAATCCAGGAGAGGATCGCGCCGCCAGCATTGTCATAGAGATACTCACTGTAATTCTTGATGTCGCTGCTGCCGGTGATCTTGGCATTGAACGGAATAACGATCAGTCGCCTCCAGATACCATCATCAGAAGCACTGACGCGAGGCAGGTGGTTGGTATACAGCACCAGCGTGTGGCATGGCTTGAAGGAAAAAGGATCCTTGTACTTCTTCTCCGCAAAGACATCATCGGTAGAGCAGAGCTGCTTGACGGTAGAATCATTGAGCCTTGCACCTTCCTGCATCTCGGCAGCAATGAGAAGTCGCTTACCCTTGACCTCTGCCATTTCCGGTTTGATGTTTCTGCGACAACCTACGGTCAGGGTATCCGCAGAAATGTTCCCGGAGTAAAGGCCCAGCACGCGGGAGATGGCATTCCAGAAGGTAGACTTACCGTTGCGGCCATCACCATAGGCGATGATCAGCGCCTCTACGTAAACCTTACCGATTGCAGCAAGCCCACAGATCATCTGGACGTAATCGATGAGCTTCTGATTGTGCTGGAAGATGAGATTTAAGCTGTCCAGCCAAATCTGCATGCCTTTCTGGTTTGGTGAAACGCTGGTAATCTTGGTGATAAAGTCCTCCGGCGAATGCTCCCTGGCTCCGGCCATGCCCTGACGAAGATCAAAGGTTGCCTCCGGGGTACAGAGCGCAAAGCAGTCTGCGTCCAGGTCACGAGGAGAAATCTCCAGCATCGGATGGGATTCCTTCAAGGTAGAAGTAATATTCTTAGAATCACGGCGCTTAATGGCAAATGCCTGATAAGCCTTGGCAGCCAAAAGTTCACGATAGACCTCTAGCTGTTGATCGTTCATAAGCTGTTCCGCCTTGGCCTTTGATGTGCTGTCGAGGATATTCTGGGCACCGCAATTCTTCATCTTATCCAGTGTTTCCATGAGATCTCGGTTTGCTTCCTTTAGCTGTCTACGGGTAAGTTCGTGAGCCACGGCCTGAGCACCCGGCTCTGATTCCTGCCAGTAGTGGTCGGAGTAGCGGATGAAGTGGGTGGCGGGAGAATAGCGAAGCTCGTTTGAAAAGTACTTTGCTAATACCTCGGCCTGCCCTACATCGGAGTAATCCTCCGGTTTGTAACAGGAAGGATCGTTGTAGAGCTCCGGTGCAACATAGCCCTCCTGCTGCTGGACACGAGCGTAAAAGCGCTGGGCACTGTGCCAGATGGTAGCAAGCTCAGCAGCATCCAGAGGCGGATCACATTTATCTGCTTCTTCCAGAAATGCCTGATAGGCCGTGTCACCGTCGCCATATTTCTTGATGACCTTTCCGGCAAAACGAGACATGGTTGCATTACGACTGCCTTCGGGAATCGTTGCGCCATCATATTGACCTTCCGGCATATCCTCATCGAAAATGTCCTCATTGAGATATTCCGTCAGATTCATGCGTCCTGGATATAAAGCAACATCTGCAGCAGTAGTGCCAAAGAAGAAGCGGGCAGCATCCAGGGCCTTCGTATCGAAATAGGGAAAGATGGAATTGACCAGCTTTTTCATGTTGCTGTAAAAGGCAGCATCCGTCACATAATCAATCGGGAAGAGAACGTGAAATTTGGGCCTTGCGGGCTTGCCGTTTTTCACTCTGTTATCGAAGCGGCTGTAATGGACTGCGAAGGTCACACCCGGAAAGGCCTGCAAGACATCTTCCGGAGTGATCCAGTCTTCCGGATTTTCGGAATGATCATTATCACAGTCAACTGGAAGACAGTCACTGCCGATGAAGTTGTCGCCATTGCGATAGCTGTTTTTATATTCTGCGCACACGTAATCATGACAAACAGCCGCCTTCAGGCTATCTTCATCCAGGATGATGTGTTTATGAGGGTAGGAGCAGTTACCGGGATTGCCGGTAACGTCCGCGCTGTAAATGGTAAACATCAGTCGTACACCTCCTGAGCTTCTTCCTCCAGAACCTTTGTGATAAATTTGAGCGCACGGATCATGGTTTCAAGCTCGCAATCACCGCCCAGCATGACCTCGAAGCCTTCTGCATCACCAAAGCGATCTCGCATAACATGGATATCCATGTCGGTGCAGGCCGCATCCTTGATGCGAAAATAGGTGCGTCCGCCGTGCCCAGTGTCGCCACCTCTATAGCCTGTGGTACCAGCTTCTACTTCGAGAATGTTGCAGCTCACAACATCACGGGTATAGGTAGAGATTTCTGTGCCATCCTTCAATCTGCGTCTGTTTTCCTTGATTTCATACATATCTTTAAGCCTCCTGATATTCTTCTGTATTCAGGCAGATGCTAAGAAAGCGTCCACCTCTAGTTTCCACTGGAGATGAACGCCTGAGTTGAGCGGATCTTTTTAATCTTTTTTGTAAAAAGGGGTAGCATAGCCATCTGCACGAAGGAGAAGTCCCTTCGCCCAAGGAGGTGTGCGACCCATCTGTTCACAGACGGCATCCAAGGACATGCGGGGATCCGCTTCGATGACTACTTCATCATGGATATGCATGACGATGGAGCAGTTGCGGAGGGTTCTCATGGCATAGAGAAGAATATCACGGGAAGTGGCCTGTACAATATTTTCTACAAACTTTGGTCCGTAGGAATCAAGACGTTCCCATTTCTTGGTTGGGCCGATGCCTTCATAGGTGATGCAGGTGCCGCCGAACTTGTTCGTACCGAGCTTCGGCTTCACATAGGCCAGGTTTCTGCCGGAAGGAAGCGTGATAAAAAGCATGCCACTGCGGCAAGAGAAGGTAAGGCCGTATTCGGTAGTCGTGTGCTTATATTTCACAGCTTCTGTGACAGCATGATCTACAGCCCACCAGAATTGTACGATGTGTGGGTTTGACTGACGCCAGGCATCTACAAGGGTGGGAAGTTCATCCTCTGTTAGCCCCATATCGATAGCCCCCATCGCCTTCAGTGCACCGACGGAGCCGCCATAGCCAAGCGCCAGTTCTGCGATTTTACCCTTTTGACGCAAATGTCCATTGATGCCGTGTTTCTCAACAGGGACCTTGAACATCTGACTGGCAGAAGCACAGTAGATATCCCCACCCTTAGCAAATACCTTCTGCCGCCATTCTTCTCCGGCAAACCAGGCGATGACGCGGGCTTCGATGGCAGAAAAGTCTGCAACCAGAAACTGTGTACCCTCACGTGGAATGAATGCAGTTCGGATCAGCTGCGATAGGGTATCCGGCACATCTTCATATAAAAGAGAGACTGCATCAAAGTTCCCGGAGAGTACCAGAGCACGAGCATCAGCAAGGTCTGGCAGATGATTCTGAGGAAGATTTTGTAATTGAATGTTCCGACCGGAGAAGCGACCGGTACGATTGGCTCCATAAAACTGAAACATGCCACGGGCTCGGCCATCAGCACAAACCGTCTTTTCCATCGCCTGATATTTACGTACTGAGGATTTGGCAAGCTGCTGACGAAGAATGAGAACAGAGGCAAGCTTGTCAGGAGTATTCTTTAGGAGCTCGGCTATCGCTTTTTTATCAAGGCTGTCGGTTTCTACACCATTGTCAGAGAGCCACCGCTTCATCTGCAGCACAGAGTTCGGGTTTTCCAGCTTCGTGATGTCCTTGATGGCGGCAGTCAGCTCTTCACGGGAGCGAGCATCCATTGCGATGGCCTGCTGTACAAGCTCCATATCCAAACGGACACCACGATCATTGATTTCCTGGTCAATGTGATACTCTTCCCAGACCGATTCAGGTACAGGGAATTTGCGAAGCTTATGCTGGATGCCCATTTCGGTTTCCACATCACGGATGTTATAGCGCTTGAAGGCTTCCCATTTCTCTGGCGCATGAAAAGGGCGATTTCTCGTCCTGCCACCATTGGATTTCGTAGCAGCGCAGGGCTGGCAGAAATATTTGATGAGGTCCTTGCCTTCTGTGAGTTTCTGCTTCTCCAGTCCCAGCACGGCACCGACGCCTTCCAGGGAAAGCGGTAAGCCCATGGTTGCTGCCCAGATCATGGAGCAGCGCCAGCTTTCCGGATCAAGATATTCACCGGTCGGATAACCAAGAAATCTGGAAAGACAGATACGTTCGAAGGAAGCATTGAAGGCCCATTTGATGATGGTCTCATCCTCCAAGGCAAGAAGGATCTCTTTTGGAATCTGTTCTCCACAGGCGAGGTCGATAACCTGTACGGGCTGGCTGTCTACACTGTAGGCAAAGAGTAGGATTTCAAAATTGAGAGACTCTACATAACGATAGACACCGGTCTTCTGAAGAGGCTCATCGCTGTAGGTCTCAATATCAATACTGAGTGTTTTCATGAGATTGTCCTTTCTACAAAACAGGCAGCAGAGAAATCCCTGCCGCCTGTCGTGTTACTGTTTATCTTTATTGGATTTGTATTTATTGATGTCACGGCGGATGTGGCATACCGCATAGCGGATAAGATAGAGAATGATTTTCCCTACGTTATAAATGATGAAGCCATATACCGCTACAAAAAAGGTGTATGCGATGACGTTAGCAATAAATAGATTTAAGATTTCTGCAAGTTCATTCATAGATGGTCTCCTTTTGTCGAAAAATGTCGATGGCGGCAGTGAGGCCACCGCCATCGGGTTGATAGATTATTCCTGTTCCTTGGATGCTTCCTTCTGAAGCTCTGCTTCACGCTTCTTCTGGGCACGCTTTTCCTTGCGGTCCTTGATGAAGAAGGCAATGTTGCATCCCCAGATTCCAATCAGGAATCCGACGGTGCAGCCGAAACATACCTGAAGCATAAAGTTCTGATACTCAGTCATACTTGGCACCTCCATTAGTCAAGAAAATCGTCATCTTCATCAGATGCGAAATCAGACTCAGCAGATGCCTTGCCACCAAGAGGCTCACCGTCACGAATCTTCTGCAGATTGTTAAGACCGCAGGCGATGCCCTTATTACCGGAGCTGTTGAAGGCATAGAAGCTGATGCTGGCACGACCATACACACCGGAGTAGACTTCGGAACGGGTAAGGATTGGATTGCGGTCTGCATCCACGATGCCAGGAGCAGAGGTTGCATTGGCATTTACGAAGTAGGCATTGGCGTAGGCCGGATCGTCCGGACGCTCCATGTCACCATCACGAAGTGGCGTCTTGATGACAGAGAGGGCAGGTACAGACTTGCCATTGCCTTTGAGCTTGGCCTCGCCTTCCTTGTAAGCGGCCTCAATGGCAGCTTCAATCTTGGCGATGGTCTTGGTATCAGATTTCGGAATAATCAGAGATACGCTGTACTTCGGTGTACCTCCATTGATGGATTTCGGCTCCCAGACGTTGGCATAAGACCAACGAGTGTCAGGACCAGTGATTACCTTCATAGGATTGTTGATTTTTACATTCTTGTTCATTTAATTTTCCTCCATAAAATCAGTTTTTGCATTGTTCATTGCCGGACGTTTATCGCTCTCCGGCACGAGCGTCGGTTTACCTTGCGGCTTTTCAATATAGGCGGTAAGCAGCTCATCGAATCTGGATTTGCCAAGACGCTTCTGCATGGCAGTGATACCAAGGAGCTTCTTTTCATATGGATCAAACCCGGCATCTGTAACTGCCTGGATGACTGCCTCCTCATTGGAATACTTGCGGTTGGATCTACCTTCTACCAGCTTCCAGCCAGCCCATTCCTTACCGCTGATGGCCTGTTGCAGAGCATATTCCTTGATATCGGATGCCCAGGCAACCAGCTCATCTGCGAGGGAGAGGATATATTCAATCTCCGAATCCTCTAAAAGAGGTGGGAGCTTGAAATCGTACTGAGCCAGTGTGAGATTGGCCTCGGCTCTGGCACGACATTCGTGCTTTGCCTTACAGAAACCACACCATTCGCCGCAGAGGAAGTTCCCATCTCCTGCAAAGGCAAGATCTGCGGTCGGCTTCAGCACTTCATCTGCCCACTTGTACAGCTCATCCTTGGAAATCTCAAAGGTGGAGATGTTCTGACGCCTTGGCTGGTAGATGGTCATACTGACATTATCAATGTCGTAGATATCATCAAAGAGCTCTAGAGCACCGAGCGCGTAGCACTTCATCTGAGGATTGTCAGTCGCATCCACGAGGACTCCAAGACCGTGCTTGTAATCGCATATTCTCAAGGTGCCATCTGCAATGATGATGCAGTCAGCGGTTCCGAAGCCCTGCTCCACCCAGTGAGAGAAATCTACACGCTGTTCAATCAGAACCTTCGGATCAGCGCAGCTTTCCTTGGCGGCCTCTACCATTTCAAGGATGTAGGCGGCATAGCCATTGGCACAGTCCTCCATTTCCTCGCTGTACCAGGTGAGATTCTCTGTCGGATCACTGGCATCCATCCCCAGGGCCCTCTTTAGCTTGTATTCACAAAGCTCATGAGCATCAGTGCCTTCCGCAGCATAATCGCTGCCTTTATCGTGGTATGTCTCGCAGAGCCTTGCGGAAGGCGGGCAGTGGAGCCAGCGGTCCGAAGAGGAAGCAGATAAGATAGCATGTCCTTTAGGTGGCATCGTCAAGTACCTCCGCATCCTTTAACAAGGCGTCATAGTGCTTCGGATCAACAGCAGATAGTTTGGAAGCACCATACTTTTGAAGTAATGTACGGATAGCAGTGGTATGCCCGGCACGGGATTTTTCTGCTAAGACAGCTCGTACATCCTCAAGCTTCAGTTCCGGTTTCTTGTCTTCCTTGGCAGCAGGCTCTTTGGCAGGTGCTTCATCAGCAGTGCCACTAAACTGTTCTGCTAACCAGTTGGCTGCTTCGTTAATAGCAGCGGCTGCACTGCGCAGCTCTTCGATGGTCATAGCCATATCGCTCATTTTGCTCATAGCGACGTTCTCCTTTCTCTGATTGTCTTTGCTGTGCGAGGATTGTCATGTTTCTCGCCATTCTTGCGGATACGTGGGAGATTGCGTTCAGTACTGCAATCAGCTCCGTGTCGTTACCGCCTGAATCGAAGTAGGACTTCTTCATGTGCTTCACCTCCGTTTCTGTGATGGTTAAGGCTTGTTGTTTCGTGCCTTACACCTTCCACTGGAGATGAGTAGTGGATTTGAGCGGAGAAAAGTTGAAAAAATATAAAATCCCTCCGGGCATCGCTTGATGGATGCCAAGAGGGATGAATTGCTACATATAGTATGTAGGATTAATAACCACGGATTTTACGGAGCTCCGTGCGAATCTTCTTCATCTGATCAGCGAAGGTACGCTGCGGGCGACCGAGCTGTTCTGCAATCTTACGATCAGAAAGCTCGTCCCCCAGCAGTTCAATGATGCGGTCTGCATCTGGATCAAGCTCGCGGAACCTTGCAATGAGCTGTTCCAGGAGCATCGCATCAGAAAGAACATCCTCCATAGTTGGAGCAGAATCGGGAATTGTGTCGTATAGATTTGCGTTACCGTCTTCTGTCGGAACATCAAGGGAAAGCGTGTCTCCGGCAGCATGATATTCACATAAGTCGCAGTTGCCATCGCATTTCCAGAGATACCTTCTGGTGCACATGCAACGGTGATGGTGCTGTTCACGCTTCTGAGTAGCCCAGATTTCAGGATACAAAGCTCTGTACTGAGCCTCAGTGATTTCAACAAGTGTAACCTTGTAGGGATTGCTCGTGTCGCGAAGTGGATAGTAGCGTTTTTTACTCTGATTGTCTTTGATTGCCATGATATTTGTCTCCTTTCGGCTTTCAAACCGAAGCGGAGATGCCCATCATGGCTGCCAGTGATATTTGTCATAGTTGGTCACCTCTGCGGACTTCTCCGCTTCTTTCTGGTGACCAGCTCGTTCGTTAAAGCTGGCACGGTATTTACTTGTTGCTCATATAACAGTTACGAACACACCTCGTGGCCACGAGAAAGGTGAACCGATATACGAGAAGCCTTTTTACGCCTTGCTTAGGGCGATTTTCATTTAATCGTTTACAATCTGCTCAAGGTCAGCGAAGACCTCACTGAAATAGCAAGATGCCAGATTGTGTAATCCGGTCGCGTCGTATCTGGCGAAAACCGAATTTACAACTGCAGAACCATACTCGGATGCCACTCTGGAAGCGGCTGTCTCGATGTTAATGGTCCACATTTCTTTTTTGTTTTCAGTCATTTAAAATCACCTACTTAACTTGCAACTGTGAATTCATACAAAAAACTATGCGATAACATAAATGTCTAACTCAAAGCATAGAAATCTGCTTGAAAGTGTGATAGAATATGACTATGTAAATATCGCGAAATTTAACTTTAAGTCATACTTGAATTATAGAAACGAAGAGGCTATAAGTATTTGCTATCGTTTTGCCACTTTTTTGCCATGTTTTTACCGAAAGCTTGTGGGGGAGGAATTAGATAGATGAATGAATTGAATATATCTTCACTTATCCAGATCATGCAGGAAGGATTTGTAAAACATGACAAACAGGAAAGTGCGGGTAGATTTTTACTCGAGTCGGTGGCTTTACAAGAGAATTCACTTTGTACCACTGATTTGAATTCTAAAAAAATAAGTCGCCTGGTAAATAGGAAAGATCCTGTTCCAGACGACATAAAGCAAGCAGCATTAAAGGCTGATATTGCTGTTAAAGTTGAAGAATATTTTAGGCAAAAGGTAATACCGGACATAAATCCGTATATAAAAGATGATGTGTTTCAAAAAATAATGAATGTTATCATTCAAGATCCTGAGATTGCCAAGCGTAAAAAAGATGAATTTCAAAGATTGTATGATTCGGGTGATGATGCATATTTTTTGTATTCAGTCTATATGTACGCACTTCAACGTAATAATCGAATTATCGTTAATACAGTTGAATATCAAGATGCACCGCTGTTGGCAGAAGTTACATACGAATGTCCACTTAGTCATGAAAAACTGGTAGAGGAAGTAAAAGGTATTCCAAAGAAGAAATACGAAATCACCCAGATTTTTCCTGATGACTTGCCACAAGATCTTGCAGAAGCGTTTGATGATGTATATCCGAGACCTAAGAATTACAATGCACCGGAAAATTTAATTGCCTTAAGCAAAGAAGAATCTGAGAACTATCTTATGAGCCCTACGGTAGAAGAATATAAAAAGCTTTATGAGATAAAGCAAATTACTAGTAAGCAATATAAGGCTGTAAATGCAATAAACAGAATTGATCTTGAAGAGGAAATTAGAGTTGCAATTGATGGACTGGTGTCAATAAAGATTTCAGATGACCTACCTCAGCTTGAATATGATGCTCTTAGAATCGATCAAAAAATTGACGATGCATTATTGATGAATGAAGTACAAAATCACGTGCTTCAATATTACAGATATATAGAAAACATTTTCTCTGACATGACGGATGCTTTTGACGATATTGCTGGTGAAGTGAAATTAAGCTCTCAGAAGCTGGAAACAGCGGGACTGTCACAAGAAGCTGTTATTTATAATCTGACCGAATGGATTCATAATAAAGCATTTGCAGGAACAAATAGAGGAAAAATGGCATGTAAAATAGTGGTTTGCTTCTTCATTCAGAATTGTGAGGTGTTTTATAAATGAAATTTCCTAGCAAAGTAACTTCATATAAAGAGAGTAGCCTTGCGATATTTCCTGTCATTTTGAAACAGCTGGAAAAGAAGGACATGACACCTTCTGAATTATATAAAAAGACAAAAACGAAGGTAGCGAGTATACAAGAATTCTTGGAAATCCTTGATTGTTTGTATGCATTGAGCAAAATTGAACTGGAAGGAGGTACACTTCACTATGTTGATTGAAATATACTGTGACAAATTTAGAACAGGTGGGAAAGATGGTGATGTGCGTCCACCTATACGCTTTCACGAAGGCTTGAATGCAGTTGTCGGTGATGAGGATAGATCGAATTCTATTGGAAAGTCCACACTGCTCATGATAATAGATTTTGTGTTTGGAGGAAATGACTACATAAATAAATGTTTGGCAGTTCATGAAAATGTAGGTGAACATGACATTTGCTTTACTCTGAAATTCAACGATGTTGAATACTCCTTTAGACGCAATACCGTCAAGTATAAAGAAATAGTAAAGTGCGATAGAAAATACAATCCTTTTGATGAGGTTCCAATGAGCATTGATGACTACACTATTTTCCTTGGGGAAATGTATGGTCTAAAATTTGAGGGCCTGACTTGGAGAGGATTGATGTCCAAGCATATTCGTGTTTATGGTCGAGACACGATGGATGCCGCAAGACCTTTGCAGGAAGCAAAAGATGGAAAAATTGCAGATGAAATAAAAAGATATTTAAAACAGTTCTATAGATATGCGATCGTTGAGCGGCAGATCAATCAAGCTAAAACTGCTGAGGATGAAAAGGAGTCATTTAGAAAATCAGTATCGTTTGAGCACATTAGAATGGCTGGCAATGACAAAGAGTACAAAGCTAATGAAACTCGAATCGAGGAGTTACAGATTAAAGAAAATGAATTAGCTGAAAATAGTAGTAAAGGGTTATTGGATCTTAACAGTATGCAGGCACAACAATTAAGTGAATTGAACAGCTTGCTGTTAAGTTATAGCAGACAGAGAGCGAAGGTACAGACGCAACTCAATTCTCTTAGAAGAGAAATGACCGAAGGAAAAAAGACATTTAAGAGGTCCTACTCTGACTTGGAGAGATATTTTCCAGGTGTTGAGTTCAAGGCTATTGCTGAGATTGATAAATTTCATCAAAGTTTATCGAGGGTTCTTCAAGAGGAGTTCAAAGAAAACGAAGCAGATCTGGCGACAACTTATGTAATGCTGTGCGATGAAATAAAAAAGATTAAAGATCAGATAGCTGAAATCAAAAATGTTCCAAATGTCACACAAGCTGTGTTAAAGGAATATGCACGTATAACAACGGAACTTAACAATCTAAAGGCAGCTAATGAAAATTACATAACACTCAATGACCTAAAGAAAACTGCAAAAGAATATGCTGAAACAAGAGACAGAATCATTGCAGGTCAACTCTCTGAAATCGAGGATGTTGTAAATGAAAAAATGAAGGAAATTACTGTAAAGATTGTTCGAGACAAGAATTTGATTCCACCAAGACTCAAATTGGAAAAAATGAATTCTTACATATTTGAAACAAAAGGTGATGACGGAAGCGGGGCAGGGCAAAGAGGTTTGATTACGTTTGATCTTGCAAATATGGAAGTTTCAAACATTCCATTTGTTGTACATGATGCAGATTTGATGGACCCGATAGAGAAACCGACGCTTACAGCTTTAATAAAATACTATGATTCGGTAAGAGAACAGAAAAAACAGGCATTTGTGTCTTTTAGATCTTATGAATTTTATGCTGAAGATATAAGACCTACAATCGAGAAATGTAAAGTTATTAAACTAGAAGCAGGTGGTCAGGAGTTGTTTGGTTGGGCATGGAATAAGGAGAATCAAAATGAGCAAGGAAATTAAGAACAAGAAAGAGTTGAAAACCCAATTTAGCTATAACCCGCTCTGGAAAATGTTGATAGATCGAGGATTAAAAAAACGTGAGCTGCAGGAAATGAGTGATGTAAGTGCTGCTTCTATAGCAAAGCTTGGCAGAAACGAAAATGTAACAACGGAAGTTTTACTTAGAATTTGTGAATCTCTGGACTGCGATATCCAGGATATTATGGAACGAATTCCAATTAAATATGATAAAACTGTAGAACAGGAAGGCGGACAATAAAATGGCAGCTAAAAATACAGCCGATATTGGTTTTGAAAAACAAATATGGGATGCAGCCTGTGTACTTCGTGGCAACATGGATGCATCAGAATATAAGAATGTTGTTTTGGGATTGATTTTTCTGAAATATATCTCAGACCGATTTGATGATAAGTATAAAGAGCTTATCGACGAAGGAGATGGATTTGAAGAAGATATTGATGAGTATACTTCGGAAGGAATCTTCTTTGTGCCAGCAGGTGCGCGTTGGAGTGAGATAGCGGCAAAAGCACATACACCGGAAATTGGCACAGTTATCGATGATGCTATGCGCGCTATTGAGAAAGAAAATAAACGTCTGAAGGATATTCTTCCTAAAAATTTTGCGCGTCCGGAACTGGACAAGCGTAGACTTGGCGATGTGGTGGATCTGTTCACCAACATTCAGATGATCGAACATGGCAGTGAGAAAGATATTCTGGGCCGTACCTATGAATACTGCCTTTCTATGTTTGCAGAACAGGAAGGAAAGCGTGGTGGTGAATTCTTTACACCATCTTGTGTAGTACGTACCTTGGTAGAGGTATTAAAGCCATTTAAGGGCAGAGTATATGATCCTTGCTGCGGTTCAGGCGGTATGTTCGTTCAGTCTGCAAAGTTTGTAGAGAATCACAGCGGTAATATCAGCAACATTTCTATCTATGGACAGGATTCTAATCCCACCACGTGGAAGATGGCACAGATGAACCTTGCTATCCGCGGTATCGAACCAGATCTGGGGGCATACGCAGCAGATACTTTCCTTGATGATCGTCATCCAACCTTACGTGCAGATTATATTATGGCAAATCCACCATTCAATCTTTCAGATTGGGGTGCCGATAAATTAAAAGAGGACGTTCGCTGGCAGTATGGTATGCCACCTGCAGGAAATGCCAACTTTGCATGGTTACAGCATATGATTTATCACCTTGCACCGGCTGGAAGAATCGGCATGGTCCTTGCAAATGGTTCACTGTCTTCTCAGTCGGGTGGTGAGGGCGAAATCCGTAAAAATATTATTAATGCAGATTTAGTTGAATGTATTGTAGCAATGCCAACCCAGCTTTTCTATACAACCCAGATTCCGGTTTCACTCTGGTTTATCAATAAACAGAAGAAACAATCTGGAAAGACGCTGCTTATTGATGCGCGCAAGATGGGAACAATGGTCAGCCGTAAGCTTCGAGAACTTACTGATGACGATATTAAGAAAATTTCTGACACCTATGAAGCATTTGTGGATGGATCACTTGAGAATGTGAAAGGCTTCTGTGCTGTAGCTGATACATCAGAAATAGAAAAGCAGGATTATATTCTTACTCCAGGCAGATATGTGGGGATCGAAGAGCAGGAAGATGATGGCGAGCCGTTTGAAGAAAAGATGGATCGTCTGACATCTGAGCTTTCTGAAATGTTTACCAAGAGTCATGAGCTGGAAGCTGAAATAAGAAAGAAGCTGGGGGCGATAGGGTATGAAGTTTAAGACTTATATAATGGAAGATGCTATAGAAGAGATCATTGATTACAGGGGTAAAACACCCAAAAAATCGGACTCAGGAATTCCCACACTTAGTGCAAAATCAGTAAAAAATAACCATATTGATTATTCGTCGTGCTATTACATATCACCTGATGAGTATAAGCGTTTTATGGTACGTGGATTTCCTAAAATTGGAGATGTACTTTTAACAACAGAAGCACCTATGGGAGTGGTTGCAAGACTTGACCGTGATGATGTTGCCATAGCTCAGCGCCTATTGACGCTTAGGGGCAAGGAAAATGTCCTAGATAACGAGTATCTACTCTATTTTTTACAATCTTCTAGTGGACAATCCTTATTGAGGGCTCGCGAAACAGGCACAACAGTAACAGGAATAAAGCAAGCAGAATTTAGGAAAATACAAATAAACATTCCGGAAATTAGCATTCAAAAGAAAATTGGCAGATTTTTAAGAGTATTAGATGAAAAAGTAGAAATTAATAACAAAATAAATGAGAATTTAGCAGCTTAAATATCGATGTCGGAGATATCCAATTTGCCAGCCATAAGCTTTGGTAGCAAGGAATCTCTTAAATGAATGAGCCTTTCATTTTCAGTTAGATTCGAAAACACCATGGAAAACATAGCAGCTGTAGTATCATCGAAAATTTTCATCTCATCCTGTGAAGGAAGTTGGAATTCGAATTCCATAAAATCCTTTTGATACAGATGTGGAATGACACTTCCCTCTGTCCTGCTTGTGATAAAAGCTTTAAATAACCGCGATTTAAGCAAATAGTAAATAAACTGTGTTGAAATTTCAGCTTGTCTGGTATTCCTGATTACAAAAATCCCAGATGCAACACTTGTTGGAGTCTCCAGCCTATCGACATATCCAATCTTTCCAATTGTTCCATCTTTGGAAAGAAGGATATCACCGAGTTTAAGCATTATTTCGGGAGATTCTTCGTATCTTTCTGCGGATATGTAGCCAGCTTTATTCCAATCAATTCCAGATAGAGTGAGACTTTCTCCATTGATGATACGGTAGTTTGATACAGGCAAGTATTCTGATTTTTTCAGACCTTTCCATCCAATGCGACCTTTGATATAAAGGTAATCGCCAAGCTTTACAGGCTGAGTATTAGCATTATCAATTGTTTTGAGCAGGATTGTCTCAATTTGTTGCTCTAAATTCTCATTTAACCTAATAACTCCTACCAACGGCAGGAGTAAAAGCCAACGGAACTGCCGTTGATTCGTTCTCTGGAAAAAGATAAGGAGAACGAATTATGAAACAAAGAATTATGGAAGAGATTGTGCAGCAGATGTTGCCACATCTCGACAACGCACAACTACAGAAATTACAGGAGGTCTTGGAGCATTCTCTCTATAACTGCAAGATATCCGGAAAAGTTACGGAGGCAGAGGATGACAGCCAAAAACTGATTGATTCATTTGTGTATGCGAAACGTATTGAGGGTTGCTCAGAGAAAACACTAAAATATTATCGAACTACGATAGAAGCAATGACGGAAGCCATAGATAAAGGCGTGCGTCATATGCAGACGGATGATCTCAGAGCATATCTCACAGAATATCAGGAGAAACATGGATCAAGCCGTGTGACAATTGACAACATCCGAAGAATATTGTCCAGTTTCTTCTCTTGGCTGGAAGATGAAGACCACATTTTGAAAAGCCCAGTGCGTAGGATTCATAAAGTGAAGACAGCCACCAACATTAAGGAGACCTATACCGATGAGGAACTAGAAAAAATGCGCGATAATTGCGAAGAGCTTCGCGATCTGGCGATTGTTGATATGCTGGCCTCAACCGGAATGCGTATCGGAGAGATGGTGCTGCTGAATAAGGCAGATATCAATTTTAATGAACGCGAATGCGTGGTCTTTGGTAAAGGAGATAAGGAACGAGTGGTTTATTTTGATGCCAGGACAAAGATTCATCTGCAGAACTATATCGATAGCAGAAGTGACGATGATCCAGCACTTTTCGTTACACTGAGAGCCCCACATACAAGGATTAAGATTAGTGGAATAGAATCCCGACTGAGAGAAATGGGAAAGGCATTAGAAATAGAAAAAGTCCATCCGCATAAGTTCAGAAGAACACTTGCAACGATGGCGATTGATAAAGGAATGCCGATAGAGCAACTTCAGCAGCTCTTGGGGCATAAACGAATTGATACGACCTTGCAATATGCAATGGTTAAACAGAGCAATGTCAAACAGGCACATAGGAAATATATAGGTTAGATAGGAAGGTGACAGATAAATGTGGCAATATGGGAAAGTCCCTAAAGGTTGGTCAATAGAAAAAATAGGTGAATATGCTTCTATTATAACAGATTATGTTGCCAACGGTAGCTTCGCGGCATTAGCAGAGAATGTGAATTATAAATCAGAACCAGATTATGCAGTACTTATAAGGTTAACAGATTACAATAATAATTTTAGCGGCGATTTTGTTTATATAGATGAACATGCATATGAGTTCTTATCAAAAAGCAAATTATATGGAAATGAAATTATTATATCTAACGTTGGTGCTAACGTAGGAACTGTTTTTAAGTGTCCAAAACTTCAAAAAAAGATGAGTTTAGCGCCTAATGCGATTATGTTAAAAACGAAAGGCAATGATGATTTTTATTATTATTGGTTTATGTCTCGGAATGGGCAACATTCATTGCAATCAATCGTAACTGGAAGTGCACAGCCTAAGTTTAATAAAACCAATTTTAAAGAATTGCTGGTTCCTGTGCCGCCACTTGATATACAAGAAAAAATAGCAGAATATCTGTGCGATATAGACAAAAAGATTGAAGTGAATAAGAAGATAAATGAGAATTTACTTCAGCAAGCTTTAGCAATTTATAAAGCTTGGTTCTGCGATTATGTACTTTCAGATGGAGTTCTCCCTGAAAGCTGGCATATTACAACAATTGATGCACTCTCCAGCTTAGTTACCAGAGGCATTGCACCTAAATATGATGACAGCAGCACTCAAATAGTTCTTAACCAGAAATGCATCAGAGATCATACCATTGATGTTTCTCTCGCTCGACGGCACCTGCCCAAAAAGATTAATGAAAAATGGATCTCTAAAGGTGATCTACTGATCAATTCTACAGGTACTGGAACATTGGGACGTGTTGCTCAAGTTTGGTTTGATGCAAATAACATGACTGTGGATTCCCATGTAACTATTGTTCGTCCAAAAGCTCCGATATTACAAAGCTATATCGGCTTCTGGGGACTCTCTCACGAAAGTGAAATTGAAGCTCAGCACACAGGAAGTACGGGACAAACAGAACTGCCCAGAGACCGCGTCAAAGCTATGGAACTCACTCTCCCTGATGAGGATACTCTTAGCAAATTTAACGAACTTGTCATCCCAATAACCGAGGCAGTTGTATCTAACCAAAAAGAGAATGTTCGATTGTCACAACTCAGAAACACATTGCTTCCAAAACTAATGTCTGGCGAGATTGATGTCTCAGAGTTGGAACCTTAAGCCGCTAAATTCTCATTTATAAAACCATGGAGGAGGTATAGTAATGGCAAGACCATTCAGCGCTACTGATGCAAAGCGAATAATTGAACGGCATCAAAACATAATTGAAAAACTGAATAACGCTGCTTCTTCTGTGGAGAAATACCGTACAAAGGCGAAAGCGGCTTCAGATGCGCTAGTAGCGCAGGAAGTACTGAAAGTTCTTGCTGATATTCCGATAGAGGAAATTAATCGAGATAAAAGAGGCATTCGGGTAAAAGCATTAAGAGACTATGGCTATAGAACGATAGCTGATATATCAACTGCATCGATATACTCTATCGCTTCTGTTCATGGAATAAGTGAAGATGCTGCATATTCAATTAAGAGCATCGTAAATGATATTGTTTCCAAGGCAAGACAAGGAGTAAAAATTAGGTTAAGCACAGACAATCGTTCAAGAGAGGCAACAGTACTTGTGCTTGCATTATCACAATTTCGCCGAAGCCAAAAAGTTGCAGATGAATGCAGGCAGCTGCTTAATAAAAACAAGCAAACAATCGATTATGCTATGGAAGACCTACATTCTTCCACCGGTACTCTGAAGTGGCTGTTCTCATCCAAAGCGAAAAAGCAAAAGGCTACAGAAGCGTATAATACTCTAATTGGCCTTATCAATGGCGACTATGGAAGTGAAGCGGAAATCCAAATTTCCAACGCTGATGTAGTTGATAGAAGCTCAAATAGTGATGCTTGGCAGGATTTTGCAACGAATTCTGTTCGATTTTTCAATGATCTGGAAGATATCAATCCAGGTGTATTGGGAAATGATGATTCGATGTACGGATTGCCAGAGGATCTTGCGCGAGAAGTCCAAGAGGAATGTTTCTTTCCGGATGGACTTCTGTGTGAATTGAGACGTTATCAGGAATGGGGCGTAAAATATGCGCTTCATCAGGAAAGAATCCTTCTCGGCGATGAAATGGGCTTAGGAAAAACAGTTCAAGCTATTGCGACGATGGTGTCTCTTCGGAATACAGGAGGAACACACTTTGTTGTTGTTTGCCCGGCCAGTGTCATTACAAATTGGTGCCGTGAAATAAGAAAAATGAGCTTGCTTAGTGTCACAAAAATCCATGGTATCGGCCGTAAAGCAGCACTCCAATCTTGGATCAAGAGTGGGGGAGTTGCGGTTACCACATATGAAACTACAGCGTATTTTGAACTGCCAGAAGATTTTAAATTTAAGATGTTGGTAGTCGATGAAGCTCATTACATAAAAAATCCAGAAGCAAGAAGAAGTATAAATGTAAAGAATATCAGTATGCACGCAGAGCGTTTACTGTTTATGACGGGTACAGCTTTAGAAAATAAAGTTGATGAAATGATTTCCTTGATACGAATCCTTCAACCGCACATTGCATCGCAGATTCAGGGAATGGCATTTATGTCTGCGGCTCCACAGTTTAGAAAGGCGGTTGCACCAGTTTATTACCGTAGGAAACGCGAAGATGTTCTTACAGAGTTGCCGGAGCTGATTGAAAGCAAAGAATGGTGCAGTTTATCACATAATGAAGAGCTTGCTTATGAGCATGCCGTATTATCAAAAAATTATGCAGAAGCAAGAAGAGTATCTTGGAATGTCGATGACTTAAAAGATTCTTCAAAAGCTTCAAGGCTGTTAGAACTTGTTGAGGAAGCTGAATCTGAAGATCGAAAAGTAATTGTGTTTTCTTTCTTTTTGGATACAATTCGCAAAGTGACGATGTTGCTTGGAAATCGGTGTACGAACCCAATCAATGGCTCTGTTACACCTCAACGCAGGCAGGAAATTATTGATGAATTTGATAAGGCTCCGGCAGGAACTGTTCTTGTGGCTCAAATACAATCCGGTGGAACTGGATTAAATATTCAATCTGCAAGTGTGGTGGTGCTATGTGAACCTCAATTTAAGCCATCCATAGAAAATCAGGCTATTTCAAGAGCGTACCGTATGGGACAGACAAGAAATGTTCTTGTATATCGCCTTTTATGCGAGGGGACAGTTGATGAAAAAATCATGTCAACCTTGGAAAGCAAGCAGGCTATATTTGATGCCTTTGCTGATAAATCAGTTGCAGCAGCGGAGAGCCAGCAAATAGATGATCGTACTTTCGGAAATATCATCAAAGAAGAAATAGACCGAATTAATGCCAAGTATGGCAATACAAAGTAAAGGGGTGCTGATTATTATGCCAAGTTTATTTACAGAAGATACATATGAACAGGCCATCATAGAACTGTTCGAAAATATGGGCTATGATCACCTTTACGCTCCTGACATGGATCGTGATTACAGCAGCCCTCTATTAGATGCTGAATTACGTAATAGTCTGGTACGTATTAACCGTGGTCTTCCAGTAGAAGCTATAGATGAGGCACTTTCCAAACTGAAAAATTTTGATACCGGCAGCCTGTTGCAGAAGAACATCATTTTTATGGATTATCTGCAAAATGGTATCACGGTTAAGTTTTTTGTGAAGGGCGAGGAGCAATCATCCATCGTGCGTTTAATTGATTACCAAAATGTAAAAAACAACTCTTTTTACTTGGTAAATCAATTTACGTTCCTTGAAAATGGTAATAATCGTCGTCCGGATGTAATTCTGTTCATTAATGGATTGCCTCTTGTTTTAATGGAATTAAAGAGCCCGGCTAAGGATGAAGTGGGAGCTGAAAATGCATTCCATCAGATTCGAAATTATATGCAGGATATTCCATCCATTTTCTATTACAATGCGATTTGCGTAATTAGCGATTTGTCCACAAATAAGGCCGGAACCATCACATCTGGATTTGATCGTTTCATGGAATGGAAGACGAAAGATGGCAATTATGAAGATACTGCTTATGCATCCTTTGAAACATTTTATGAGGGGATGTTTCAAAAGACACGTCTCCTAGATATCCTGAAAAACTTCATTCTCTTTTCTGGTGCAAGCAATAGTCGCTTCAAAGTGTTAGCCGGATACCATCAGTATTTTGCAGTACGCAAGGCTATCGAGAAGGCGAAGGTAGCGACTAAGACCGATGGTAAGGGTGGAGTGTTTTGGCACACGCAAGGCTCGGGTAAGTCATTGTCGATGGTATTCTATGCGCATTTATTGCAGGACGCATTAGACAGCCCGACGATTGTAGTCATGACAGATCGTATTGATTTGGATGATCAGCTCTATGCGCAGTTTTCACAGTGCACAGATTTCCTGCGTCAGACACCGGTACAGGCAGAAAGCAAGGAACATTTGAAATCACTTCTGGATGGTAGAAGTGCAAACGGAATTATATTTACAACAATGTTCAAGTTTGAGCGTGGAGAGAAGGCTCTCTCTGAACGTAGGAATGTTGTTGTTATGGCAGATGAAGCGCATCGTGGCCAGTATGGCTTTGATGAAAAAATCGTTATGTCGGAGAATGAAAAAGGCGAAAAGGAAGCACATACTGTAATTGGCAATGCCCGCGTTATTCATGATGCATTGCCAAACGCTACTTTTATTGGATTCACTGGAACGCCAATTTCAGCGAAGGATAGAAATACCAGAGAAGTTTTTGGTGATTACATTGATGTATATGATATGACGCAGGCCGTAGAAGATGGTGCTACAAGACCTGTTTATTACGAGAGCCGTGTTGTGCACCTGAAACTTGATGAAAATACATTAGCACTGATTGATTCCACATATGACATATTAGAACAGCAGTCAGATGCACAGACGATAGAGAAGAGCAAGAAAATGCTCGGACAGATGGAAAGTGTATTAGGGGCTGAGTCTACAATTCAATCGCTTTGTGATGATATCGTAAATCATTATGAAAAATATAGAGCAAATTTGCTGACTGGAAAGGCTATGATTGTAGCTTATTCTCGACCGATTGCAATGAAGATCTATCGGCGCATTCTGGAAATTCGCCCGAACTGGAAAGAAAAAATCGGTGTTGTTATGACCAGCGGAAATAACGATCCGGAGGACTGGAAAGAAATCATCGGAACGAAAGCTCACAAGGAAGAGCTGGCTAGAAAATTCAAGGATAACAATGATCCGATGAAGATTGCCATTGTAGTTGATATGTGGCTCACAGGTTTTGATGTTCCTTCTTTGGCTACCATGTATGTGTACAAGCCAATGCACGGGTATAATCTAATGCAGGCCATCGCCCGTGTTAACCGTGTGTTCAAGGATAAAGAGGGTGGATTGATCGTAGACTATGTTGGAATTGCATCAGCTTTGAAATCTGCAATGAAGGAATATACGAAGCGTGATCAATCAAAATATGGTGATATGAACATTGCCAAGATGGCATATCCGAAGTTCCAGGAAAAGCTGCAGGTTTGCAAAGATTTATTGCATGGATTTGATTTCAGCGGATTTATTGGTGGTTCTCCACTTACAATGGCAAAGCTCATCACAGGTGGTGTGAACTTTATTCTGGATGCAAGTGTTCCTGATAGAAAAGATTTGTTCTTAAAAGAAGCAATGCTTTTGAAGCAGTCACATTCGCTTTGTTCCAGCATGACAACAGAACTGGAGCGCCACGAAGCAGCCTATATGGAGGCGTTACGCTCTACAGTAATTAAAATTACTTATGGTGGAACAGGTGGAAAGAGCCTATCGCTTACGGAAATCAATAGTCAGATCAATGAACTTCTTAAGGCAGCAGTACAGAGCGAGGGCGTTATTAATCTGTTTGATAGCAGTAAAAGTGGTGGTGAAAACTTCAGCTTGTTTGATCCAGCAGTTCTGGATGAAATTTCCCGAATGAAGGAAAAAAACATTGCTGTTGAAATTCTGAAAAAGCTCATGGCTGAGCAAGTATCTCTGTATAAGAGAACGAATGTAGTTCAATCGCAGAAATTCTCTGAAAAGATCGCTCAGTTAATGAATTTTTACTATAACGGGCTCATTACCAATGAAGAGGTAATTAAGGAACTGTTGAAAACAGCTCAAGAGATTGCGGAGCTTTATAAGAATGGTGAGAAGCTTGGATTATCGCAAGAAGAGCTGGCTTTCTATGATGCATTGACAAAACCGGAGCATATCAAAGATTTTTATAAGAATGATGAATTGATTGCTCTGACAAGAGAGCTTACAGAAATGCTCCGAAAGAATCGCACGATCGATTGGCAGAAGAAAGAGACTGCCAGAGCACAGATGCGTAAGATGGTGAAGCGACTTCTTAAAAAATACCATTATCCGCCAGAGGATTATGATTTTGCTATTAATACGGTAATCAGTCAGTGCGAACTATGGACCGACAATGTGGAACCACGAAAAGAGGAAAAACTCTATAAGTATGTGTCTGAAACAGAGCTGAGCAAAGTAGCGGAGGCAGCGGATCCATATGGAGAAAAGAAGTAATGGAGGTGCGATATGGATGCACGTAAGGGTAATATTTATGAGATATTGAATGGAAACAAACAGTTTCTGATTCCTGTTTATCAGAGATTTTATAGCTGGGATATTGATCAGTGCAAAAGGCTTTGGAACGATATTGTAGATATGCAGAAAAAAGAAAAAGCCGGTCATTTTGTCGGATCTATCGTTAATATTGCAGAACAGGCAATGCCCACAGGTGTCCAGAAATATATGATTATTGATGGCCAACAGCGTATGACTACATTAACATTGCTTCTTTTGGCTTTGCGTGATTATGCGATAAAGAATCCAGGTGATACGACAATCAACTCTCGTCGCATTGATAATATGCTTCTGAAAAATGAGTACGAAGTCGGCGATGAACGATACAAATTGCTGTTGACCGAAACTGATCGAGATATCCTGATCAGTCTTGTTGAGGAAAAGCCGATTGCAGAAGGTATTCGTTCAAGACTTATTGAAAACTACAATTTTTTTGCTGGAAAACTCGCTGATAAAGAAATCCAACCAGCTGAGGTATATGAATCCATTGGAAAGCTGCAGATTGTTAATATCACATTGGATCGTACTGTTGATGATGCACAGGCAATTTTTGAAAGTTTGAATTCTACAGGTAAAGAGCTTTCTGAGTCCGATTTGATTCGTAATTATGTTTTAATGGGATTAGAACCGTCAGAACAAACCTATGTGTATGAACATCTTTGGCGTCCGATGGAACAATTATTTGTTTATGAGACACAGGGAACAGTGATGGATGCTTTCTTCCGGCATTACTTGACAATGAAACTTTCTCGTATTCCAAAGCAGGGACGCGTCTATGAAGAATTCAAGTTGTATCATTTGAATTGTGAATTTGGATCCATCAGAGAGCTTTGTCAAGATTTACTGGATTATGCAAAATACTACACAAACATTGTTTTCAAGAGAAGTTCTGATTTGGAGTTAAAGAGGTTGTATGAAGATATTATCGATTTAAGAATGGAAGTGTCCTACCCATTCTTGTTGAAAATTCATCATGACTGTGCGGAGGGGCTTATAACTTTAGATGAGCTGAAGGATATTCTAAAGCTGAGTGTTAGCTATGTATTGCGACGGGCAATTTGTGAGATTCCAACAAACTCGATGAATAAAACCTTTGCAACATTTAAGAATTATATTAAGCCAGATGATTACTTGAATTCTGTTAAAGCATTTTTTGTGATGCAGGATACATATAAGGAATTTCCGGATGATGAGAAGTTCAAAAGTGCGTTTACAAGTCGAGATATTTATAATATGCGTGCTAGAAATTATATTCTTAGTCGCCTGGAGAATTTTGAGAATAAGGCTCCAATTGTTATAGAGAATTATACGATTGAACATATTATGCCACAGAATAAAAATCTTTCTCCAGAGTGGCAAGTGGACCTTGGCGTTGATTGGAAAGAAATTCAGAAAAAGTATCTACACACAATCGGTAATCTTACTTTGACCGCATATAATTCTGAGATGAGCGACAGATCTTTCTTGGAAAAGATGAACATGAAAGGCGGTTTTAAAGAGAGCGCACTCAGGCTTAATAGATATGTTGTTTTGCAAAACGTGTGGAACGAACAACATATTCAGGAAAGAGCAAAAGAGTTAGCAAAGAAGGCAGAAATTATCTGGCCGTATCCAAGCATAACTGAGGTAGAGCTTGCACCATATCAGGTAGCGGAGAAAACAGTACAAAAGTATTCCTTAGAAACTTACGATGTCAATGCCTTTACTAGAATGTTATTTGAGGTTTTGGACAAGCGCATTATGAATTTATCGCCAGCTGTAAAGAAGGAATATAAAAAGTTGTATGTAGCATATAAGCTGGATACCAATTTTGTGGATATTGTGTTCCAGAAACAGAGGCTGCGCATTTCGATTAATATGAAGTTTTCTGAGATTAATGATCCTAATGGTATTTGTAAAGATATTACAGGGTTAGGCCGCTGGGGAAATGGTGACGTTGAAATGTTTATGGAGCACCAGGATGAACTAGATAAAATCATGGAAATTGTACAGCAATCCTTTGATGCACAGGCAGAATAACCAAGCCGAAATTATGACAAAGTAAGGAGGCACTTCATTTGGCAAAGAAAAAAGATGAAATAACCATCCGTTCCAGCGCAGCGGAATACCTGACTTATGTTGCCTCTGTAGGTGATCAACAGGACAGCATAGAGATGCGCTATGAGGATGAGAATATATGGCTGACACAGAAGATGATGGCCACATTGTATGATGTTGGTTTACCAACGATAAATGAACATATTAAAAAAATATACGCGGATAGTGAATTGGAAGAGGCCGCAACTATTCGGAATTTCCGAATAGTTCAGACCGAAGGTTCTCGCCAGGTGACACGCGATACCAAACACTATAACCTTCAGATGATCATTGCCGTAGGCTTCAAGGTCAATTCCGAGCGTGCGGTACAGTTCCGTAAATGGGTAAATCAGATCGCCAAGGACTACACCATCAAAGGCTGGGTGATGGATGATGAACGGCTGAAACGGGGAACGTATCTGACAGAGAAGTATTTCGACGAGCAGTTAGAGCGCATCCGTGAGATCCGTGCCAGCGAAAGAAAGTTCTATCAGAAGATCACTGACCTGTATGCGACATCCATTGACTATGACAAAAATTCTGCAACGACGAGAAGATTTTATGCGACCGTTCAGAATAAAATGCATTACGCAGTGCATGGGCATACTGCAGCTGAGCTGATCGTGGTAAGAGCCGATCACACAAAAGAGCATATGGGATTAACCACCTGGGCAGATGCACCGGAAGGAAAGATCAAGAAAAGCGATGTTACGGTTGCGAAGAATTATCTGAGCCAGGATGAAATGAAGCAGCTGAATCGTATGGTGACGGCATATCTGGATTTTGCTGAAAACATGACTTTACGCCATATCCCGCTTACGATGCAGGATTGGGAAAAGAGACTCAACAGCTTCATTGAAATGTTTGATTATGGCATTTTACAGGACGCAGGCAAGGTGACAGCAGAAATTGCAAAGCTTCATGCTGAGACAGAATTTGAAAAATACCGTGTCATCCAGGATAGATTGTTCATGTCTGATTTTGATAAGTATATGCTGGAATTAGAAGAAAACACAAAGAAATAAGGAACGGATACCAGGTCGAGACGGTGAAATCCGGCAACTCAACTCCCTGCGAGTGTATGGCCAATCAGAGGTCAGAGCGGATGGATTGTGTAGAAGTTGAGCGGCTTTCACTGTCTCAACTGTCGAGACAGTGGCAGGGAGCAGCAGTGTAAAATTGCCTTGCATTATATAGGTAGCAAAGACTTTATACAGACTTGTTCCCATAGACTTCAATGGTCAAGACATTGATGTGAATGTCAATTTTGTCACAGATTGCATCTGTTTGAAGCTGTGAATGCGCTATATCAGAGGTGTGGACATGTTTCCGTTTTGACAGGATATGTTTCCGCGAACGGGCACAATACCTGACATCAATCAGAAGGTGTCGTGCCATGTGGAGACAGTCTGCCTTCTGTCGAAAAAAGCCCAATAAATCAAAGGATTTCGCCATTTTGGGAATAAAATAGATGTGTGTTTCTGTTTCCATAGAGTGATGATATAACTGGAGTTTTACCCCAGGGGATAGGCTTTTGGGAATAAGAAATACACATTTTGGCGAAAGGATACTTTTTCGCAAAAGTGAAGACGTTAGGAGGAGAGCAAATGGAAAGCAACGGAACATGTTTTGTGTGTGGAGCTAAAGCATATATGCAACATTCCATGGACCCGGTCAAATATTTTTATTCATGTCCGATTTGTGGCAGATATGAGTATTATGTGTAATTTGCAGAATTAACAGAGTTCAATTTGAATCACTTGAGTTCATACCTACTGTACAATGGATTTAAGGAAAGCATGAAAGAATACAGATATTTTACTACCATGAGTAAAGAGCGCTGTGATGAGTACAAGAAAAATTTTGAACATGGAGATGTTACACACGGCCATCCAGTCAGATTGGAAAATGAAAACGTAGAAAACTGGTATCCAAAAACCTTTGCTGAAAAAGTGGATAATATTTTACTTCACTTGAATTCTCGTATTAGGCACATGGGTGAATATGTTAAACTACCAAAAGAGGAAATGATCAGTTGCCTTTTTGTTGATAGATACGATTATAAAGATGGTAATCATAAAAAGAGAACTGATGATGCAATACAGGCACAGATGAATTATATGATAAAGTTTTTAGTTGATAGGAATTACATCTTATCACCACAGTCATGGAATGGTGGAGAAAATGATCGACCTATCACATTATCACCAGAAGGTTATGCCAGAGTAGATGCTATTCAGAAGAATACTGCAAATGGTAAAAATGTTTTAGTTGCCATGAAATTTGGAGATGATACAAAAAAACTCAGAGAAATGATACGCCAAGGTATAATGTCAGCTGGCTATGTAGCAATTTTTATTGATGAAGTAGAACATAATGATTTTATAACTCCAGAGTTATTAAAATACATAAGAGATAGTAAATTTGTTGTGGTAGATTTGTCGCATCAAAATAATGGAGCGTACTTTGAAGAAGGATATGCGATGGGCTTAGGAAAGCCAGTGATCCAATTATGTAAAAAGGATGTGCGGCTACATTTTGACATAGCACAAAAGAATACAATCATTTGGGAAACAGAGGAAGAAATTCCGGAAAGATTAAAAAATCGAATAATAGCAACTATTGATTAGAAGGGGTAGTTATTTTACGGGGGTAAATCTTATACCCCACTTTGAAAATATATTGCATACTTTCGCTATGCAGTATAAAATCAAAGTTCAGGGGAATATTGAAACCGTCTGTCTGCTTTCAAGGAAACCTTGATTTTCTGCGGTTTGTGGGATATTAAGGAGCAAAAATGGATGTGTGTTTTGTAGCCTTATGAATGAATCATTTGAATATCGTAGCAGAGGGGTGTTTTGAGACTCTGCTGAATAATAGGCTTTTGCTAAAAGGTATCACTTTTGCGAAAATG
>OGKA01000519.1_pt1 | contig 41557 bp, 58 predicted proteins | sample 1572211 | NCBI WGS metagenome assembly OGKA01 (sample SAMEA2582125, study PRJEB24529) | metagenome | biome: Human gut stool | place: China | collected 2011 | reverse complement strand
AGACTATCCCTGCTGGTACAGGTATGGCTCGTTACCGTAACATTGAACCACTTTCAGTTAACGAAGTTGAAGTTATTGAAAACATTGCTGTTGATGAAGCAATTGTGGAATCATCTGAAGACTAAAACGAAAGCAAAAGAACTCACAATGAATTGTGGGTTCTTTTCGTATTTATATGACTAGAATTTCTTCTATTTTTGATAAATATAAAATATAAGACCATTTTTTTTATCTTTTCCAGAAAATTTTGTATAATAAGAACACCAAAGATGAAGTGAGAAAGAAAAATGTACCAAGTAGTTGAAATGAAAGGGGATTTGGAACCGTGGTGGTTCCTAGAAGGCTGGCAAGAGGATATCATCAGTACTAAGGAATTTGAAAATTTTTACGATGCCCTCAAGTACTATAAAAAACTTTGGTTTGCGATGGAAGAAACCTTGCCAAGTTATATCAGCCGTAGTAGTGTCATGACTGCTTTTTGGGATCAAGAGGATAAGCACTGGTGTGAGGAGTGTGACGAATACCTGCAGGTCTATCAATCGATTGCTCTTTTGGATGATTGGCAGGAAATTCCTGAGGAAAAATACCGTCCGGGATATGAAAAGCGAAATGACCTTCCAAATCATGCCCACTGTAAAATTAAACGTTAAATAATGCAGAAGCTCGAAATTTTCGAGCTTTTTTTCATTTTCTTAAACTTTTTACGAATAGGTCTATGAGGAGGTCCTTATGGTAACAGAATTTGCTAAGGAAATGATCAAAAATGCTGATAGTTGTGGGGCTCAAGACATTTATGTCATTCCACGTCAGGATAATTACGAGCTCTATATGCGAGTTGGCCAGGAGAGGAGATTAATTGATGTATATCGGCCTGATTTCATGGCTAGTCTTATTGGTCACTTTAAATTTGTGGCGGGAATGATGGTAGGTGAGAAGCGTAGGAGTCAATTGGGCTCTTGTGACTATGATTGTGGTGACGGTCACTTGGTTTCTCTGCGTTTATCAACTGTTGGAGACTATCGAGGTTTGGAGAGCTTGGTTATCCGTATCCTACATTCCGAACGTCGAGAATTAGTGTATTGGAATCAAGGAATCCGGCCTATTATGGATACCTTGGATTATCGAGGACTGTATCTCTTTGCAGGTCCCGTAGGTTCTGGGAAGACCACACTTATGCATGAATTGGTTCAGGAGCGTTTTAAGGGACAGCAGGTGATTTCTATTGAAGATCCTGTGGAAATTAAACAGGATAATGTCTTGCAACTCCAGGTAAATCAGGCAATTGACATGACCTATGATAATTTGATTAAGCTATCACTACGTCACCGCCCGGATGTTTTGATTATTGGAGAAATTCGAGATAAGGAGACTGCTCGAGCGGTTATTAGAGCTAGTCTGACGGGGGTGACTGTTCTTTCAACTATTCACGCAAAGAGTGTTGCAGGTGTTTATGAGCGTCTTCTGGACCTCGGTGTAGATAAGTCTGAGTTGGATAATGCTCTTCAAGGGATTGCCTATATGCGTTTGATTAAGGGAGGAGGTGTGATTGATTTTGCCTATGAAAATTTCCAAAACCATTCGTCGACCAACTGGAATCAGCAGTTGGAAAGTTTGGTTAAACAAGGATGTCTCACTGAGAGGGATATCCAAGGGGAAAAAATTAAAGATTAGTCAGCAAGTTAAGGTTATCCAGCTCTTCAAACAACTTCTAAAGGCTGGTTTTACCTTAACTGAAATCGTAGCCTTTTTGAAGCGAAGTCACTTGTTGAAAGAATCGTCATTATCTCTTATGAAAGCAAGCTTAATGCGAGGCGACAGGCTAGACCAGATGTTTGCGTCAGTGGGTTTTTCGGACAATATTGTTACTCAGATTGCCCTTGCTGATAAGCATGGTAATCTTCTAGGGAGTTTAACCAAGATTGAAACCTACATGCTTCGCATGACCAAGGTTCGTAAGAAACTCATGGAGGTAGCGACCTACCCTATCCTACTTCTGGGTTTCCTGATTCTGATTATGTTAGGACTTAAAAATTATCTTTTACCTCAACTGTTAGAGGGTGATGGTAAGGATAATTGGGCTGTACAGTTGGTTCAGATTTTTCCCCAGCTCTTTTTTGTGACTTTGTGCGGACTTCTTGTATTAAGCTTAATTCTCTATCTATGGGTGAAACGCCAGCCAGCCCTTGTCTTTTATCGACGAATGGCAAAAATCCCTTTTATAGGCCAAACTGTCAGGCTATATACGACTGCCTATTATGCTAGAGAATGGGGAAATCTCTTAGGACAAGGTATTGACCTGTTAGACTTGGTTTCTCTTATGCAAGAGCAAAAGTCCAAGCTCTTTCGTGAGCTGGGGGCTGATTTAGAAGAGGCCTTGATGCTAGGACAGAGTTTTCCTGATCGTATTGCTACTCACCCTTTTTTCACTAAGGAACTATCCTTGATTATTGCTTATGGGGAGGCCAATGCGAGGTTGGGCTATGAGTTGGAAGTTTATGCCGAGGAGGTTTGGCAAAACTTCTTTAACCGTCTTAATAAGGCAACAACCTTTGTGCAACCCCTCATTTTTGTTATTGTTGCTGTCGTGATTGTAATGATCTATGCAGCCATGCTATTACCAATGTATCAAAATATGGAAGGAATGATGTCATGAAAATGATGTTAAAAAAATTGAATGCCGTTAAACTACGAGCTTTTACGCTGATTGAAATGAAGGATAGTAAAATTCTCTATAATTTCCACAAAATAACGATGGATTCACTAGTAACCCTAACCTTGCTTATCAAGGCGCGTGCTATGGCTTTTTGCTTCTCGTAGTCAAGGCTAAATACATCCTTGGTATCAAGTACCCGTCTAATATCTTCCTTGCGTTCTACGGCTTTGAGAGAGGTGTCAGCGTCTAGTTCTTTTTCGAGTGCTGCTCTTTTTGCCGTGAAGTCACTTGAGCGTTTCTGCAATTCCTCTAGTGAAATCCTATCGTCGATGTATAGATCATTAAGCCTGCTAATTTTAGAGGTCAGATTGTCAATCTGTTTCTGGTAGCTATCACGGTCTATAGTCTCTTTGTCAGAGTTTAAAAATAGCTTGTCGATATAGTCTGAATCGGTTTGTAGTTTGCTGATTTCAGTTAGGACAAAGTGCTCGATATCGTCTTTAAAATAAAACCCAGAGTCGCATTTCTCATTGTTGTTATATACTGTCACGCCTTTTGTCTTACGTGGATGTCGCTGCTTACACTCGTACTTGACTAAGCGTGTGCCGTCTTTTCGTTTCATGCCCAGTTTGATAGCAAGAGGAGCTGAACAATAGCCGCATTGAGCTATGCCAGAAAGCATGTATTTAGCTTGAAATGGTCTTGGATTGAATCGTTGGGCAGCAGTCCTCTGTCTTGTTTTGATTTCCTCTTGTGTCTTGTTAAAATCGTCCTCTGAGATAATAGCTTCATGAGTGCCAGGGAATATCTGCCCTTTAAATTGGTTATAGCCACAATATACCGGATTCGAGAGGATAACTCTGACTGTTCTATAGTTCCACTCTTTATCCTGCCCATATTGCTCATTTAGGGTGTCTCTGAGCTTGGTAATCGACATCCCCGATAAATACCATTCAAACATCTTCCGGACGATTAGGGCTTGATATGGATTGATTGAGAGCGTGCCGGTCTCTTTGACATAATCGTAGCCATAGGAAGTTTTTGACCACATCATGGATTTGCCAGATTTTGCCCGTCCAAGTTTGCCTAACTGCATACGCTCCTTGATTTGCTCTCTTTCAAGCTGGGCAAACACGCTGAGGAGCCCGATCATTGCCTTTCCGAAAGGTGTTGAGGTGTCGAAGTTTTCGAGTAAGCTGACAAATTCTATATTATTCTCCAAAAAAACGTCTTCAATCAGATAGAGCGTATCTTTCTGACTACGGCTCAAACGGTCTAGTTTATAGACAAGAACAGTATCAAACTTTTTCTTTTTGGCGTCCTTGATGAGTTTTTCAAGAGCAGGTCTCTCAGTATTTGACCCTGAAAAGCCACCGTCCGTGTAAACGTTGTAGACACTCCAATCCTTGATATTGCAGTAGCTAGTGAGTTTATCCTTTTGCTCATCAATAGAGTATCCCTCCTCTGCCTGGTTCGTCGTTGACACCCTGACATAGATGGCTACCTTATTTGTTGTTATCATAATAGTACCTCTTTCAACATTTCCTAAAAAATGATAAAATGGGTACAAGAAAAAGGGCTTTTTAATGCCTGATTTCTTGCTACCTAGCCTTGTGTTCCCCAGACGGCAATCTTGGAACGCAAGGCTTTTTTTATTTAATGTGACTTGTAGCGAATTTGATGCGTTTTGTAAAAACATCAACCCACATATTTCCCTCGTAAAGAGGTTGGTAGTCATTCAAAAACTTTTGACATATATCAATTTCATTTTGATATTTTTTTAGTCCACGGTAATTTTTTGCAATCCGTTCATAAAGTGGTGCATAGAAGTCTACAGAATTATTTTCCAATAGTGGTAGTAGAATTAAATTGGACTCCTTATAATTCTTACTTTTACCAAGCATTTCTCCTTTTTGGAATATTTCAAAGCATTCGTCCCTTTTAGTATCAACCTCAAGATTTGTAAGTATTTTGTTTCCCTCATCTGTCAAACCGATTTCTAGCAACCACTCAGCGTGTTTTTCCATGAATAGTCTATTACTTTCCTTGTTATATTTTTTCTCCTCAGGCGTAGTCCAGCCGCTTTTATGGAGTTCAATATATTCACGGTTTTTATCGATAGTTTTTCTACCAAGTTCTGTGACAGCAAATTCGTTGTCAACTAAACCTAGGTTAATAAGGCTTTGGACTTGTTCTAGAGGTTTTGTAATACCGTAGTTTTTAGAAAGGTGAGTAGGATATGAATGGAAGTCTTGACCAAACCTACTAATTACCCATAGAAATATTAAGTCAGATATTTTAAGTTTAGTATTTGGTATTGTTTCATTAGCAAAAGGCAACACATTATCAAATAAAAAACCGTCCCAATCGTTTAGTTGCCTACCAAAAATCAATAAAGGTCTCTTTTGAGGAGGAGTCGGTGGAGTTTTTTTGAACAAATTATAAATAGACTGTATAAAGCTCATTATGCCACCTCTCTAATTTTCAAATGGTTGAAAACTGCCAACTATCTTACCAATAATTCTAGGGCCTTCGTCATAAGGAGCAAACTTATCCTTATACTTTGAGTTCAAAGATACTAAGCGCAGTCCACCCTCTTCACGGTAAACTTTCTTGATGTAGGTTTGACCATCCCAATCAACTGCATATACAGCCCCATCATAGTCAAAACCAGTTTCTTTGATTAACACGACTTCACCGTTTTTATATTTTGGCTCCATGGAATCTCCAAAGACCCAAGAGGCAAAATCATGATCTAAATCTTTATCATAGAAAACAGTATCAAAATTACCGTCATTAAAATATGAAAAACCAGTACCAGCTGATAGTTTTTCATACACCTTATACTCAAATAGGTGTTCTTCTAAAGTGATAACTTTATTTGATTGTTCATTGAGTTGTTCATCAGCATACCTCAACACTTTTTGTTTTCTTGGCGTTGTCAACTTAACAACTTTTTCGGTAATTTTTTGAACTAATGGAGAAGTAGGTATTTTAACCTCTTTAATATCCTGATTTTTATCCTCAATAAGGTCAGATTTATTGATACCAAAATAATCCGCTAGAAGCTCAATCTTACCAATTCTAGGATAAGTTATACCTTTTAACCAGTCTCTTACAGTAGTATATTTCAAATCTAAGTCAGAACATAGTTTATTTCTATCAACGCCTTTGCGTGTCATTTGAATTTCAAGATTTCTGGCAAAGATTTCTTTACTTTTGTCATTATTCATTTTAGCGCTCCTTATATAGTATATATTACGGCAAAAACGCAAATAAGTAAAGATAAAAATAAAAAAAAGCGTAAAAAACGCAAAAAATCCTTGACATTGCGGTTTAACCGCATTATACTATAAACATAGCTGAGCTACTCAACTATTAAAAATATACAGAAAGGTAATGAACTATGTCAAAGATGACTTTGAAAACGTTGCGTACGTTAAAAAATTGGCGACAAGCAGATGCTGCTAGAGCCCTAGAAGTTTCTACTGATACTTGGGGAAATTGGGAACGTGGTAGAACAGAGCCTACTGTAACTCAAGCCTATCAAATTGCCGCTACTTTTAATGTGTCGATTGATGATATTATTTTTTTGCACAATTTTGCGGTTTAACCGCAAAAAACAAAAGGAGACACTATGAATGAACTTATCAACGTAACCCTGAATGACAGTCATGAGCCCGTGGTATCAGGAAGACAACTACATGAGGCTTTAGGGGTTAAGACTAGATATGATAATTGGTTTAATCGTATGACAGAATACGGTTTTACAGAAAATCAAGATTATCTAGTAACGTCCATTTTTGGACACAACTCAAACGGTGGTAGACAGAATAAAGTTGACCACATCATCAAGCTAGATATGGCTAAAGAAATTGCTATGATACAGCGTACTGATAAGGGCAAACAGGTCAGAGCCTACTTTATCCAAATTGAAAAGGACTACAACAGTCCTGAGAAGATTATGGCAAGAGCCTTACTCATGGCAGACAAGAAAGTCCACAAGCTAGAGGCTCAGATTGAGGCTGACCGCCCTAAAGTGCTGTTTGCTGATGCAGTAAGTGCCAGCCACACATCTATCTTGGTCGGCGAACTTGCCAAACTCATTAGCCAAAACGGCTACAAAATCGGTGCCAATCGCCTCTTTGCTTGGATGCGTGAAAATGGCTACCTGATTAAGCGCAAGGGCTCAGATTGGAACATGCCAACCCAACGCAGCATGGACTTGAAACTCTTTGAAATCAAGGAAACAAACGTGCAACACGCAGATGGACATATCAGTGTGAACAAGACGCCAAAGGTCACAGGCAAGGGTCAGCAGTATTTTATCAACAAGTTCTTGAATGAAGATGAAGTAGCAGGGTAAGGAGGTGAACGAATGGAACTACTAACTAATAGCGACGACGCTAAAGCTAAAGTAATCTACGACATTACTGTCAAGGATGTCGTAGAAGCAATTGACGCCAAAAATAAAATCCTCGAAAACTCATTGAGTATCGAGGATGTGGAGATCAATATCGAGTGTGACACTAACATGGATGTCGACGAAGTCAAAAGATGGTCATCTTAACTCTCGTAGCAGTGCCATGGTCGATTGTCGAATAGCTGATGGAACTTCATCAGATTTATTGGATTCAACCAAAATATATGCGAAGTCTTCAAATATCTGGGTATCAAGTTTGAATGTATCTTCAAATTCTTTGCCGTTAACGTCTGCATAAATGACGGTGACATTACCGACACCTCTGAAGTGTTCTTCAATAGCTGATGTAATCTTTTGTCCAGGAGCTAGCATATTGCCGACAAGTGACTGGAAATGGTGGCGGTTGTATTTCCCTAAATAGTTGTCAACTTGAATTGACTTAATGTAAGCAGGGGTTTGCCCAAAATTTTTAAAGGTAAACATTCGACTATGTTTCTTGATAGCGAAAATATCCACGTATACATTGACGTAAGGCCTAGCCATATCTTCGGCAGCTTGCTTGGTAAGTTCGATAGATAAAGCGTTTTGTTCGTTAGCCTTGGCTGACTGTTCAATGGCTATCCTTGATAGCCTGATACTTATAGCACCGGTAACAAGCGAAACGACAATAGCAATGACCTGAATCCAGTCGGAAATAGAAATCGACATAATAAAAACCTCGTTTTTTATTAACTATTATATCAAATGGAAAGGAACTGAAAATGAAGGCACTAAAAAAGCTCAAAGATTTCTTTGAGTCGAACTTAGACGGATATGATGTGGTACTAGCTATCATTGGTAGCTTGTTCGGAGTTGTTATTGGTACAGCTATTTTCTGGCTATTTATTAAATGACCAACTTTGAAACACTAACATGACAGACTCATTAAAAAGGAGCAAAAATGAAGCAATTAAAACTAAGTATTAAACCTAAACGAGAACCAAATGAGGGACAATCTCTTAATTCTTCAGGGTATTCAATTAAAATCAACGACTGGGAGTTAGGTTATGGCGTTACTGATTTTAAATTAGAAATGTCAGCGGGCAAAAAACCAAAAGCTACCATCACATTTTCACCACACGCTATTTATGTCAATGATATGATGGCAATTGTAGGAGTTCAAACATCAATGTCCGAACTCGATGAATAGACCGTTGAAATCGGCTTTATCAAAAAAGTCCCTCTGGAACGGCAATTCCATCGAGGGACTAGCAAAACAAATCACGAGGTAATTATATCATGGAACGAAAAAAATGGGAACCAACCATAATCAACATTATGGCAGACGGTTCCAGAGTTGATGATCTAACTAAATATGTCATCCCTAGCGGTCACGCTTATTATGACATTATTCAAGGCATTTACCAGAAAGGAGCATAGCCGAATGAAGTATATCTTTCACTAATGCGGAAGAAAACTACACGAAGATGAATAACAAGTTCTTACAAGATACTAGCTTGAGCTTACAAGCTAAAGGCTTACTAGCTGAAATCTTGATAAATAAAAGCGATTGGCGAGTTTATCTGTCAGAACTTGAAAAGAGGTCAACCAACGGGAAGAGCTCACATCGTACAGCGTTTGAAGAATTGAAACGCAAACGGTATGTTGTGGTTTTCAGAAAAAGTAAGGGCTATAAAAAAGGTTTTGAAATGGTTGTCTGTGCATCAGACATACCCATGACAGACGAATTTATAGAATACCTTGACGAAAAGTTATCCACAGAGTTATCCACAGGTAGCCTTGAAAATTCATAGTTCGATAATTGGAATTTCCATTTAATCAAACGATGATAATTCGTAAGTTAGAAAATTCGTACTACGAAAAAATCAAACGATGATAATTCATAGGTTAGAAAATCGGACACTAACAATAACTAATATATAAACAATAACTAATATATAACAATATGGTGCTACGCACACTAACCAACAACAATATGGTGCTATCGCACACTAACTAATAATAATTACTAATAGATAACTATACAGTAGTCATAGTTAGAGAATAAGAGAGGTAAATATGACTAATCAAGAACGCTATGAGGAAGATTTAAAAATCATTCCCGAAGGCGGAAGCAAATCCTACGTCATTGACGGATTTAATGCCTGCATTAGAAGACATGGATATTTTGGGCATCTATGCGGATACGTCGAAGTGCCAGACGGATTGAACGTCAACATTGACGAAATCGATTGTCACGGAGGCATCACGTTTAACGACCATGGGAGTGCGTTTCCAACCAACGGCTACTATATCGGTTTCGATTGCATACATCATGGCGATTGGGCCCCTTTCACAGCTAGCGAGGGGTTTTCGGATAGCTATGAAACATACAAAGACAGCGAGTTTGTCTTAAACGAAATCAAGAATATTATCAAGCAACTAAAGGAGAAACAAAAATGAAAAAACTTATCAATTGGATTTGGTCAAACAAGCAAGAGGAAGCAGAAGTCCCAGCGTGGACTTTCGAAGGCAATGCATCAGAGCCTAGCCGAGATAGATATAACAAAGCACACGGATTAGGAGAGACATTGATTTGAAACATCTATTAAAATTCCTATTTGGCAAAAAGAAGCCCCCAAAAAAGGACTACTTCTTTGAGGTCGTAGAGACGGCAGAGGAAAAGCAAGAGCGGCTTAAACAGAAATATAGCAAATAACATCAATCCCTCAGCGTGTAGCCATAGCCCTTCCGTGGAGTGTAACTTATACCCATTTTCCCCAAAATATAAGCTTTACTTTACCCGCATATCTTTCTAAAAACACATTTACAAAGCGGTGGGGCGATGGGTGCACGTTGAGAGCACTAAAAAAGCACAGGTAAGGGCCTGTGCAGAAAATAATAATCATCAAGGAGAATATATCATGAAACAAACAGAAAAACAAGTCGTATTTTACAGCGCTAAAAAAGATGGATTTCTTGAAAGTTACAAGGACAAAGGAAGCCTAGTGTTTGAAGCAGTTTTTGACGAACGTCTTTGGAAAGCACTACAGTTACCGATTGAGTTTTACGAAAAACAAAAAAACAATCTCGACAAGCTCGCTGAAGCGTTTGACTGTGAAGTGCTTATCGTAGAAGTCGAATACAATGTAACTAAACTTGACGGCTCGGACTTCGAACGCACAGAACGTAAAGAAGTTACAAGAGACGATATCAAAGCACTCTTAGAAATATTTGCGAAGTAACAAGACAGAAGTGGTGGGAGGGCAGGCATTAAATATGGAACAAGAAACTTATGAAGTCGACAGCCAATGGCGGAACAAGTACATGAATTTAGGTCGTGAGCTGGGCGAAATCGTCAACGAGCAACAAGACAAGATTATCTCACTTAGCCAGGAAAACAAACGGCTGAAACGTGAGATTTGGAACATGAAACAGACCAAAAGGAGAAGAAAATGACAAATAATCAATTATCAGCACAGGGCAAGAGAGATATTGCTATTGATACCAGTGCATGGACATTTCAGGATGTCAAACGCTATTTTGATCCACAGAACCTACTGACGGAAAAGCAAGTAGGTCAAGCTTTGTCTCTTATCAAAGGGCGTAACTTAAACCCTCTTGCTAATGAGGTTTATATTGTTGCTTACAAAAAAAAGAACGGTGGAACTGAATTTAGCTTAATTGTCTCTAAAGAGGCATTTCTCAAGCGTGCCTCTCAAAATCCCAATTATGAGGGGTTTGAGGCAGGAGTAGTAACCGTTGATGATGAGGGCGTTATGCACGAACGCAAAGGGGCTCTTATGTTACCTGGTGACACCTTGGTAGGTGGATGGGCTAGAGTTTATCGCAAAAATTTCAAAGTACCTGTAGAGATTTTTGTTAGTCGTGATGAATATGACAAGAAACAGAGTACCTGGAGCGCTATGCCAGCTACCATGATTAGGAAAACAGCTCTAGTCAACGCTCTACGTGAGGCTTTTCCTGAGGACTTAGGCAACATGTACACCGAAGATGACGGCGGTGAGACCTTTGACCGTATCAAGGATGTGACTCCTCAGGAAACTCAAGAGGAAGTACGAGCACGCAGACTAGAAGAGGCTAGACAGGCGCAACAGCAACTGAGCAATTCAGCTGAAAAGACGAACGCAGAAGACGCTCCATTGTATAAGTCCTCTAATCCAGGTGACGAAACTCCTGTCCGTAGTGAGGAACCAGTACAAGGTGAGCTAATTGAGGAAGAACTAGAATACTAGGAGGACAATATGTCAGAAGTACAAGTAATTGACGCACAGAAAATCAACAAAATCTATGAGATAGTAACAACGGATGAGCTAACAAGGGAGTCTTTTGAAAAAGACATCCTAGAAGCCACTGAAAAATACAAGGGCTATATTCCTACTGCCAGCACTCTCAAAGACGATAAGGCAAAGCGAGCGGAATTTAATAAGCTGATTGACTCTAAAAATCGTATCCGTATTGATACTAAAAACTTGCTGTCAGAGACTGCCAACACATGGGATAGTTACGCTAAGTCTATTATCAAGCCGTTTGAAGATATGGTCAGTGAGTTTGATAAAGGTATCAAGGAGATTGAAGAACATCAAAGACAGATCAAACTAGAAACGGTCAAGAGCTACCTAGCTAATAAAGCAGCTGAGTACATGCTGGACCCCCGTATCTTTGATGAAAAAGCACTTGACTACATCAAGGTTGGTGACTTTATGGCAGATGGCGTGACCCTCAAAAAAGCCACAATGAAAAGTCTTGATGATATGGTCACCTTTGAATTTCAAAAGCAACAGGAATTTGAGAAAGCCAAGGCAACCATCTCAGGGCAATGTGCCGAGTACGGCATGACTGACCAGCCTTATATCCGTATGCTACGTGACTTGACTGTATTGGAAGTCCTGGAGCAAATCAAGTCTGACTACGCCTTTGAAAAGCAAAAGCAAGAAATTGAGCGGGCTAGACAAGAAAGGGAGCAACAGTTAGCGGCTCAGCAAGCTAAAGAGCAGGAACAGGCTCAGAAATCAACGGAGGCCCCACAGATTGACCCAGAGACAGGCGAAATCTTGGAGGGTGGGCAAATCCCCCAAAATGAGCCAAACGCTCTTGGAGGGGCTAAAAACGACCTAAAACGATATACCCAAAAAATGACTTTGGAGGTATATCTTGTAGATACAAACGACAAAGAGCGGTTCAAGACTGGTCTAAGTCAACTCGGATTTGATTTTAAAAAGAACTATCAAGTCAGCGGTTATCAGCGTATTGAGCCACTGACTCAGGATGAACTCAATGAGCAATGTGGGTGGTGACTATGACACAACAGGTAAAAGACTTTATCAAGAGGCATGACCCACAAGCTCACGGTGTAACCTTTGCAATTCATCAGTCAAAGAGTGAGTGTGTCGCAACATTCCACAAACTACGAGAGACTGAGAAAGCCACGTTTACGGGGTGGAATGAGGATGTAAAAAACAGAACAAGTTGTCACTCTGAAAATGACTTATTAGAGGCTTATATCTATAGGACTTGGAATGTCTCTAATGACTGGTTTTGCATTGAGATACTGCCGTTTTAGGAGGAGAACAGAAATGATTGAATTTATCAAAAGTGTAGGCATGGCTCTAGTTTGGCTATTCCTTGGCTATCTAGTCGGCGAACGTAGCGCTAGAAAGGACAAGAAAGATGATTAACAACGTTACACTGGTAGGACGGCTAACAGCTGCTCCTGATTTACGCAAGACCCCTAGCAATGTTTCAGCATTGCAGGGCACCCTTGCCGTCAACCGCAATTTCAAGAACCAAAACGGAGAGCGTGAGGCTGATTTTATCAACTTTCAAGCCTGGCGTGGTACTGCTGACATCATTGCTGAGTACTGTGGCAAAGGCTCTCTAATTGGTATCACAGGGCGTATCCAGACACGGAACTACGAAAACCAACAAGGTCAACGTGTCTATGTGACAGAGGTTGCGGCAGATAGTGTAGCCTTGCTAGAAAGCCGTAACAGCCAAGGTAGCCAGCAGAACCAAGGGAACTCTTTCCAAAATGGAAACAGCTCGAAAGGCGGAAACGTCAACAATGGATATAACCAGCAACCGCAACAGCAAACGCCAAACTTTGGGCGTGGCAACTCAATGCAGGGGAACCCTATGGACATTAGTAGTGATGATTTGCCCTTCTGATAAAAGGTGATGCAAATGAAGTTTAAACCGATTAAAGGATACGAGGGCATCTATGAAGCGTGCTCAGACGGGACAATTTGGACGTGCGAAGGGAAAACAACTTATAGTAATTGGCACGGAAGAATTAGGAAGCGTGTATGGAAGCGTAGAGAAATCAAACCACAGATACAAAAACGAGTAAGAAGCGCCCATAGTGATAAACGAGTGAAGCTGTGGAAAGATGGGAAAGTGGCGACACACTTGGTAAGTAGATTGGTAGCAACTGCATTTATTCTGAACCCAGAAAACAAAGGGTTTGTAAATCACAAAAACGGAGAACCGTTAGACAATTCGGTAGAAAACCTTGAGTGGGTGACTAGATCCGAAAATCAAATACACGCCTTAAAAACGGGGTTAACAAGCGCAAACAAAAAAGTCGTTCTAAAGGACATATCAAACGGCGCAGAGCACCACTTCAACAGCTTGACAGATGCTAGTTACTTCCTAGGGAGAAATCACGGCTACCTCAGTCTAAAAATAAAAAGAGGTAAGGGTGTAGACGGCTACGAAGTTAGATTGGTCTAGGTGTTTCATGGAAAAATTGATTTTAAAATTTGAACTTGATAGAAAACAAATGATCTCAGCGAATGACAGGATGCATTTTCAGCAGAAGGCTAAAATCACAAGGTTTCTACGACAACTAGCGCATTACGAGGGAGAGAATACTTTAAGAGATTACTTTGGTTTACCTTTTAACGAAAAAAAGCCTTGTAAAGTGATTGTCTGGATATTCGCCCCGACAAATCGCAGATACGACCCCCCAAACTGGTCACCCACCAGTAAAGCCCTATTAGACGGCTTGACTGATGCAAATTTCTGGACGGATGATAACTACCACATCATTAAGTCAACGGATTTCAGACATGGCGGGAAGTCAGGAAATAAGAAATACAGGATTGAGCTTGAAATTGAGGAGTTGGAATAACAAGGAGGAAAACGACAATGAAAAAATTTAACGGTGCAATGGTTACGAAATTCAGAGAAAAATACGGATGGACCAAGACACATCTAGGAGAGTTGTTAGGTGTTTCACAACAATCTATCACAGACATTGAATACAATCGCAACAAGACTGAACCAACTCGAGAGTTTCAAAATAACTTGGCAGAAGTTTTAGGAGTGTCTGTCAGTGACTTTTATAGCGAAGAAAACGATATAGAATATAATTTTAAGCCATCAGGTTCAAGAAATAGTAGTCCATTCAAGAAAATAGAGTTTGGGATAGAGCAATTTTTAAATTCGTCTAAACAATATGATGTCATCGTAGAAGTCGAACGAATTGGCATTAAAAATTCAAGAATGGATGCGTATGATTTCGTTGACCTGTATGGCGATAGAAGAATAAGAGGAATAAATACAGAAATTGAAAAAGAGGTTACCTCAACATATCGAAACGATGAATTGATATACACTGATGAAACATTATCTAGTGTAGTTGTATTGTATGTGAAGGCTAACAAGAAGGACAATGAGGAATAAAAATGAAGTATAAAGTAACTGAATATTTCTCAGATGTTCGAGAAGAGCAAACTGGAACTTGTGAGCTATGCTATGGGACCGCTTTGGTCGAAAGTGGTTCAATCACAGTTGAAGACGAAAACGGAACGGAAACAGAAATCCCATTGACAGACTGGAATTGGGGTGATTTTGACACAATCTATATCGACAATGTGGTTAATTTCTCTGCATGGTTGCAAGAAAAAGAAGTTGAACCAATCGCTGAAGAGACAAATGATTGGTCGTGGTTGAATGAGTTAGTAGAAAAATATGACGAGGAGCAGAAATGAATATAGAAGAATTTATTGAAACTATCAGAGACGCAATTGATTTAATAGAACAACTAGACGAACCACAACCGTTGAAGCTAAAAGATATCACAAGCCGAATGAAAGAGCTAGATTCTCATGCTCGGTCAGAATGGATTGATGTAATCTTACACGAATTCGGTGAAGAGTTTGGTTCAAAAAAATATCGTGACGGATACGAGCAAGGCAAGTTAGAGGGAACTATCGAACATGTTAAACCAGTAGTTCCGCAATGTGTGGCGGATTGGTATGAGGAAATTAAAGGTGAATTTTACTTAAACTTACATTACTTGGCTTGGGATATGTTTGAAAGTTTGGACGAAGATGCCTGTGTACCTAAAAAAACATTAAATGACGATATCACACGTTGGTATCGCAAAAACGAAAATGCTATCAAAATAATTGTCAACATGCACCAGTTTGGTTATGAGGTCGAGAAAGAAAAAAGGTATATGGTTCGGTTTAAGGGATTGTCTGACAAGAACATCTACCTAACCGCCAATTTGTTTAGAAACTTTTGGAAAATAAAAGAAGATATAGACGGTTGCAAGGGGACCGTCCACACTCGAAAAGAACTCGAAGCGAACGGCTTCGGCTGGGTCTTCGACTGCGAAGGCGTGGAAGTGAAAGAGGTGGAATAGATGGATGCAGTTGAGTTTACAACGTGCGCACTACTCCTTGATTTCGCGATGGGACTGGCAGTAAAAGACCAACGAGTGATAAGCGTTATGATAGTAGTTCAAATTATCGTCTTAGTGGTCACTTACATCTACGATCAACTATTTCGAGGAGGTCGAAAATGAACAGACTTAAACAGTTAAGGGAATCAAAGGGGATGGCTCAACAAGAGTTAGCTGATATGGTTGGAGTTACCAAAGGGGCGGTTCTTCATTGGGAGAAATACGGTTTTAGCAGTGCAGATAAACTCGAGAAATTAGCTGGCTGCTTTGGGGTGTCAATTTCTTACTTGCTAGATTACGACACCGATAATACGTTCTCAGAGCTGATCGTCAAAGTTAATGAGTGGGCTATCAGCCACGGACTGGACAAGGGCAATCCTAAAATCGAATGGATGAAGGTTACTGAGGAAGTAGGCGAGATTAGAGACGTGTTTCTTAAGCCTCACGATTTCGTTGACCCAGAATGGTCGATAAAAGATGCTATAGGCGATTCTATCGTGACGCTAGTAGTTTTATGCTTACAACTCGGTTACGACGTGGAGGAGTGCCTCACAATTGCTTATAACGATATCAAAGACAGGGAAGGAGTAATGATTGATGACAACTTTGTTAAAACCAAAACGAGAAAATCAGCTAATAGTAGCGATGATTCTGCTAGTGCTATCGCTGGCGATTAATATTGCTACAGCGGTCTGGGTAGTCAACCGACCTATCGAGATGGTACTTATCCACAGGGCTGATAATGCCGTTGAATTACACGGCAAGGTAACTGGAAAATCAATGGTCGGGAAACTCTACACGCTTGATTGTGGAGCTTACGGGAAATTCCTTGTCAATAAGGAACAGTATGACAGTGTGCAGGTAGGGGATGATATTCCCAGCTATTTGAAAGGACGGGGGCAATGATACCAAGATATAGAGCGTGGGATAAAGAAACAAAATCCATGAACGGGATGGCAGAGATTTATAGAAATAGAAATCAAGAAATAGAACTGCATCCGAGAGATGAAAATATTATCCTCATGCAATCAACAGGATTGAGAGATAAGAACGGCAAAGAAATCTTTGAAGGAGATGTTTTGGAAACAAAAGACGGACTGTTGGATGGTGTAGTCGAGTACAGAACCGATTTAGGTATGTGGACGAATAGTTTGTTTAGATACAATAATTTCGAACGCTTGTGCAATGTTGCTGATTCAACGTACATCATCGGCAACATCTACGAAAATCCGGAATTGTTGGAGGCGAACTAATGCCTAGTAATTACCCCAACGCTGGGCTGACCGAGGAGCTATTCCAACGGTTAGTCGACGAATTTAACAAGCTGAAAGCGGAACATAATAGAACGCTCACCAAGCACATCCAAGAGGTTAAACAGTGTGACCGCCGTCAAGCTAGGAAATATTTTCAGAGATTCTACAATGTGGTTAAAGGACACTCTAGACTGTCGCCTGACACTGCTAATGAACTAAAAGGGTTTCTCTCACGCAATCTGATAAACGGCTTGCAAGCTTATCTGTCAGAACATTATACTGGCAAACCTAGCACAGGTCGCCAAGCCGTTGATAAGGCAAATGCTGGACTTACTAAGGAACTGTTTCAGAGGTATCGTGAGGAAGTGGAGCAACTGAGAGCTACTTATCCAAACAGTATCGTGGCACATATCATGGAAATTAAGGGTTGCTCGAAGAGAGAAGCTAAGAATATCTACAGTGCTATCAATGCACTCTATGTAGAGCATGTTAATCTAACGCCTCGCAAGGTAATTCAGTTAGAAGGACTGCTATCCAGAGAGCTATTCAGTGAGATAGCTAAGTATGTATTCAATCACTACGAGTGGCCAGAGAGCTTGGATGACGAAGTTGACCGTATCACTCTTGCATATCGAACTAAGGGCGAGCTTGGGCGTAACAAGGTAACGGTCAGAAAAGCCTTATATACAGCCTACATGTTAGGCGTGTAGCTAGAACGGTTTAAGAGGGTTCAACTCCCTCACTAGCTATTACCAGTTAAATAAACAATTAGAATCGAGGAACCTTTTTTATTTTTGTTACCCTAGCCTTGCATTACTGGTAGCATGGCTAAATCTAATGTATGGGAGGTGGTACCCTAATCCTTCTTTATTCTTGCAAACAAAAAAGACCGACACATTGGCCGGCACTCTTTGGAAATCAACACTACTATTATACCAGAGAGGGCAGAACAATGCTATTGCCGGAAATTGATGAAAAAGCAACAATCAAACGTTGCAAACGCAAACTTCGAGAATACCCACGATGGCGAGAGATTGCACACGATAGCGCTGAGCAGAAAATAACACAGGAATTCACATTCATGCCCAGAGGGGGCAACGGGGTGAGTAGACCGGTGGAGAATATCGCAGTTAGGCGTGTCGATGCACTGAACGAGCTAGAAGCTATAGAGCAAGCAGTTAGCGGGCTATACCGTCCAGACTATCGCAGAATACTGATAGAGAAATATCTGGCATATCCACCGAAACCGAACTGGCAAATAGCACAGTCAATCGGGTTTGAGAGGACGGCGTTTCAAGAATTGCTAAATAATGCTATCCTAGCATTTGCAGAATTGTATAGAAATGGTCAATTAGTCGTAGAGCGCTGAATTTTCGGTATTTTGACGGCTAAAACACGGTGCCTTGCAACTGTTTAAAGTGGTATTATTGTATTATCGAAGAAAAAACGGAGACAGCTCATTTTGTGGGTTGTCTTTTTTATGCACAAAAATCTAGCACGAAGGAGGTGGACATATTGGGCTAAATCAACGACAGAAATTATTTGCTAGCGAGTATATCAAGTTAGGGAACGCCACACAGGCAGCTATCAACGCTGGATATAGCGAAAAGACGGCAGGGCGTATCGCTGGACAAAACTTGAAAAAACTTGAAATTAAAAGCTATATCACTGCTGAAATCGAGAAAATGCACGATGAGAACATCATGGATGCAAAAGAAGCCTTGTCCATCCTATCCGACATTGCGAGAGGTAAACGTGATGAAGAAGTCCTCATGATGAATCCATTGACTGGTGAAGTTGAGAGGCTTATGAAGAAGGCTGACAACAATACAGTTATCAAGGCAATTGTTGAAATCTTGAAACGTTATCCAACGGCTAAACAGTCCGAGAAATTGGAACTTGAGATTAGAAAACTAAGAGAACAGCTTGATAGCGGTGTTGAAGGAACTATGAACGTCAATATCATCAACGCATGGGAGGATATCCCAAATGACGACGATTGATATTCAGAAGAACGTTAACCCGCATTTTAAATCGGTTTGGCAGTCTCAAAAGCCTTACAACGTCTTAAAAGGTGGACGGAACTCATTTAAATCATCGGTTATCGTGCTGAAACTTGTCTATATGATGATTAAGTACATCATGCAAGGCAAAAAAGCTAACGTGGTAGTCATTCGTAAGGTAGCAAATACAATCCGTGATAGCGTGTTTAACAAGGTTCAATGGGCCATTAGTCTATTTGGTCTGGACAGTCAGTTTAAGGCTACTGTAAGCCCGTTTAAGATAGTTCACAAGCGGACTGGTTCTACCTTTTATTTCTACGGACAAGATGACTTCCAGAAACTAAAATCAAATGACATCGGGAACATTATCGCTGTTTGGTACGAGGAAGCAGCTGAGTTTGACAGCGCCGAGGACTTTGACCAATCAAACGTCACTTTCATGCGTCAGAAGCATGATAAGGCTCCGTTTGTGCAATTCTTTTGGTCTTACAATCCACCTAGGAATCCATACAGCTGGATAAACGAGTGGTTTGAAGAGGTTAAGACCAATGAGAACTATCTGGCACACTCAAGCACTTATCTCGATGATGAGTTAGGTTTCGTGACCGAGCAAATGCTGGAGGATATCGAACGCATTAAGCAGAATGATTTTGACTACTACCGCTATCTATACCTTGGTGAAGCGGTTGGGCTTGGTAATCAAGTCTATAACATGAGTACATTCCACGCTATCGACAGCTTGCCAACGGACGATAGACTTATCGGGATATCTTTCGCAATGGATACAGGACACCAACAATCAGCTACGGCATGCGGTGCTTATGGTCTGACTGCAAAAGGCAATGTGATTCTGTTAGATACATTCTATTACAGCCCAGCTGGACAAGTCGTTAAGAAGGCGCCGAGTGAATTGACTGTTATGATCCATGACTTTATCGAAAAGATTATGAAGCAGTACCGAGTGCCTAAGCTTAAAATGACCATTGATAGTGCAGAAGGTGCGCTTCGTAACCAGTATTTTAAAGACTATAGGGAACGCTGGCACCCAGTGGCCAAGAAGAAGAATCAGACCATGGTTGATATGGTTATCAGTCTACTAGCTGAGGGGCGTTTCTATTATCTGGATATCCCAAGTAACAAGATATTCTATGAAGAACACAAGATGTATCGTTATGATGAAAAGACAATACACACTGACGACCCTAAAGTTATCAAAGAAGATGACCACACTGTCGATGAATTCAAATATTTCGTATTAGACAACGCTAGAGCGTTAGATTTGAAGGCTTAAAGGAGCTAATAATGGGAATAGTGCAGACCATTAAAGACTTATTCACAAGGAGTAAATACGTTATGACAACGGAAAGTCTAACTGACATCACAGACCACCCTAAAATAGCCGTATCAAGTGCTGAATACGACCGCATTAGGGAGAGTTTGAAATACTTTGCCGGCAAATATCCACTTATCAAGTACACAGATAGCAACGGCACACCTCAAAAAAGGGCTTTCAATCACTTGCCTATTGCCAGAACGGCATCAAAGAAGATTGCTAGCCTTGTATTCAACGAACAAGCTGAAATCAAGGTCAATGGTGCAACGGCTGACAAGTTCATTCAAGAGCAGCTTAATAATGACCGTTTTACAAAGAATTTTGAGCGCTACCTAGAGTCATGTCTGGCCCTTGGCGGTCTTGCAATGCGTCCTTATATTGACGGTGAGCAAGTCAGAGTGTCATTTGTGCAAGCACCGGTCTTTCTGCCGCTACAATCGAACACGCAAGATGTATCAAGTGCCGCTATCGTGACTAAGACAACCAAGGCGCAAGGTAAGAAGACAATCTATTACACTCTTATCGAACTGCATGAGTGGGCTAAAGATGGTAAATATACCGTATCAAACGAATTATACCGTTCAGACAATCAAAATATCGTAGGACAGAGGGTGCCACTATCAGAGGTTTATGAGGACCTAGAGGAAACAGTGGAATTGCACGGTTTAAGCCGTCCGTTATTTACCTACTTGAAAGCCCCTGGCATGAATAACAAGGATATCAACAGCCCTCTTGGTCTATCTATCTTTGATAACGCCAAGACTACGATTGATTTTTTAAACGAGACCTATGACCAGTTTATGTGGGAGGTCAAAATGGGTCAGCGTCGTGTTGCTGTCCCTGCTCAACTGATTAAGCCTATCTATACTGAAGAAGGTGGCAAGGTTGTTGTTCGACATCAATTTGAAGTAGGTCAAAACGTCTATGAGCAGTTTGAGAGCAACGATATTGACGGCGGTGTTAAGATTACCGACCTTACAACACCTATCCGTGCAGAAGACTATATCAAGGCTATCAATGAGGGCCTGAGCTTGTTTGAAATGCAGTTAGGCGTGTCAGCCGGCATGTTTACGTTTGACGGCAAGAGCATGAAGACGGCGACAGAGATTGTCAGTGAGAACTCGGACACCTATCAAATGCGCAACAGCATTGTCTCACTAGTCGAGCGATCACTAAGAGAGCTAATCATATCAATGCTAGAGCTTGCCAAGGCTTACGGCTTATATAGCGGCTCAATTCCAGAGATGGAAGCTATCAGCGTTAACCTTGATGATGGTGTCTTCACAGACCGAAACGCAGAGCTTGATTACTGGATTAAGGTAGTTAACGCAGGCTTTGGCACTGACACGATGGCCATTGAGAAGGTCCTTAACGTGACACCAGAGAAAGCCAAGGCAATCAAGGCAGAAATCAACGGGAATACGATTGAAGAAGCTAACGCAGAGCGTAGCCGAGAGGATGTTGAGGTATATGGGGAATAAACTTACTAATTTTTTTCAAAGAATCTTCGCGCAAAAAATAAGGGAATCTATGGGGATTAAAAGTCCCTGCCTAAAGTATAGAGAAATAGCAAAAGAAATGGTGGAGGCTGCCCGTGAAGGACAAGAAGAAACCTATCAAATTAAACGACCAACAACTAATGCTTGACGCTAGTCGAGTAGCTGACATCTACCACCAAATGACAATAGACTTGTTTGACCAAGTTGTTGACCGAGTGAGAGAACGTGGCAGTGCTAGCCTAGAGGATAACCCTTATATTTGGCAACTAGAAAAAATGAGTGAGATGGGCTTGCTCAACAAAGACAATACCAAACTCATTGCTAGATATTCCGGGATTGCTGAAGAACAACTGAGATATGTTATCGAGAACGAAGGTTACAAGGTGTATAAGGACACCAAGAGCCAACTATTAGAGGCGTTGGGCGGTAATGGTAACTTCATCACTAACAACCTTATTCAGACGAATCTAGCTAATTATGTCAACCAGACTACTGGAGACATTGACAATCTTATCAATACCACGCTACCTAAGAGCGTCAGAAAGGTCTATCAAGATATTGTTGAGGAGGCCGTCGCAAAGGTAGTCACTGGGTTGATGAATCCAGACAAGGCTATTTCAACCACAGTGATGAAATGGGCTGAGAGGGGGTTCTATGGTTTTACTGACAAGGGCGGCAAACGTTGGAGAGCTGACGCTTACGCTAGGACGATCATTAAAACCACATCGTGGCGTGTCTATCGTGAAGCGAGGAAAGCACCGGCTGATGAGTTAGGAATCGATACATTCTATTATTCGATGAAGCCTGCAGCTCGGGAAATGTGCGCACCGTTACAGCACCAGATAGTTACAACTGGTCAAGCTAGAGTGGAAGAAGGCGAGAAAATCTTTTCCCTTGACGATTACGGTTATGGTAAGCCCGGAGGGTGCCAAGGCATTAACTGTGGCCATACCATGATGCCATTCATCCCGGGAGCCAATTATAAACCAGACCTTCCCGAACATCTAGCAAATCTCACGCCAGAGGAAGCTATTGAGAACGCCAATGCCCAATCTAAGCAGAGGGCTATTGAGCGTTCTATTAGACAATCTAAGGAGCTTTTGCATGTAGCAGAGAAACTAGGTGACCAGGATCTGATAGACAAGTATAAGAGCAAGGTCAGGATCCAACAGGGAGCTATGAGAGACTATCTCAAACAACATCCGTTTCTACATCGTGATTACGCTAGAGAGAAATATTATGCTGACCCATTTAGCAAAGCTAAGAAAGAGGTTAAGCTTAGAGAAGAACAAAAGAAAGCTAGAGAGCTTGCTACTAAGCGTGCAGAACTTGATAAGGCTGTGAAAAGTGGTAAAATAGTAAGTGTATCAGGGGTTACAGTAGGACATACACCTCCAGGAAAGGCTGGAGAGCCAAATAGTGTAGTCCAACATAACGCAACGAATGGAGATGTACTTGGCAGAACCTATTACGATGATAGGGGCTACAAAGTAAAAGATATACATTTCACTAATCATAAGCAACCAGATAAACATCTTTACGGGAAAAAAGGTGAACATGTTCACGACTTTGTGTTTGATGATGACGGTAAGTTTATCAGTAGAACAACTAGAGAATTAACAAACAATGAAAGAGAGGAGAACCTAGATATATTATGGCGATATTAGATGATTTACAAGCGTTATATGATAACGGTTGGGACGCCTCTTTTGTCTACAAAGGACAAGATTGTGCTATCTTACCCAACTCTACAACGGACATCCAGGTCTCCATAGGAGCTCAAACATATGTAGTGTCCTCTCTTGATGACTTAGTAAACTTAGATATTGACGGCCAAAAATTGTCACAAATAATGTCTAAGACAGAAGTACAATACTATTAGCGCTTAGAACAATCTAGGCGCTTTTTTCATGCAATAAATTGCTATAAACCACTAGAAACCGTATCAATTCGATGCGGTTTTTGTTTTGCCCTGGAGCATGGCGTAAAACTGTCTAATTCTGCCCATCGTGGCGTAAAACAAAGGAGTTTTAAGCATGAGTTTAAAACGTGACATGTTAGTTGAAGCTGGTATCGAAGACAAGGCAGTGATTGATTCCTTAATGAATGCGTACGGTTCTGGGATTGAGAACGCTAAAGCACAAGCTAAGTCTGAATTACAAGCTGAAAACGACACTCTTAAACAACAACTTGAGCAACAAAGCCAAGCACTTAGCGACTTGCAGGCCAAAGAGGGAGCGAGTGAGGAAGTCAAACAACAATTGACTGACTTACAAGCTAAATTTGAAGCTTACAAGACTGACAGTGAAGCTAACCTTGCACAAGTTAAGAAAACTAATGCAGTAGCTTTGGCGCTGAAAGACGTGGGAGCTCACAACTCAGACGACCTTATGAAGTTCATTGACCTAGACAAGATTGAACTAGGTGAGGACGGCAAACCAGTCCTAGAAGAAACTATCAACGGTCTAAGAGAAACAAGCCCTTACCTCTTCCAAGCTCAAAGCGAGCCGCAAAACCCAAATATCACTGTTCTAGGCAATCCAGCAGCGGACGCAGGGCAGGATATTAGCGCAGAAGATAAAGCCCTATTTGAAGGCTTTGATAGCGTATAAAAAGAAAAGAGGTATTTAAAACATGGTTGTTAACTACGCACAGAAATTTGACAACAAAGTTGATGAACGCTTTACAAAAGAAGCTCTTTCAACTGGTATCATTAACCAAGATTTCGACTTTACTGGCGTTGACACAGTTAAAGTGTATTCTGTTCCAACATCTCAAATGAACGACTACACAACTAGCGGTGTCAATCGTTACGGTACAGCGGATGAACTCGGTAACACTGTTCAAACAATGGTATTGAAGAAAGACCGCTCTTTCACATTCACTATTGACAAGAAATCAGAACAAGACACTAACGGTGTTATGGAAGCTGGTAAAGCTCTTGCCCGTCAATTGTCAGAAGTTGTTATCCCAGAAATTGACACATACCGATTCGCAACAATTGCAGGCGGTGCTGACACAGATAACATCGTTACAGCTGCAGTTACTAAAAACAATGCTTATGAAGCAGTGCTTGACGGTCAAATCAAGCTTACTGAAGCATTTGTCCCAACAGCGGGGCGTGTGCTTCATGTATCTTCTAAGTTCTACAAACTTATCAAGCTTGACCCAGCATTTGTTAAACAGTCAGATCTTGGACAACAAATTACAATCAACGGTCAAGTTGGTATGATTGACGGCATGCCAGTGGTTCTTACGCCGGGCCGCCTTCCTCAAGGTGTTGAATTTATCATTGCTCACCCAGTAGCTACTACATCACCAGTTAAGCTTGAAGACTACAAGATTCACGACAACCCACCAGGAATTAACGGGAAACTTGTTGAAGGACGTATCCGTTACGATGCTTTCGTTTTGGAAAACAAGAAGAAAGCTATCTACGTCCATAAATCTGCTTAATAGGGGGTAACTATGGCAGTTAAGGAGAAAGAAGAAACAACAGTAAACGGCGTTGTCTTGACTAAGGATGGTGTTAGCTTCACAGCTACCAATGACGTTGCTGTTTCAGCATTTCTTAATCTCGGTTACGAAATCGAGGAATAAACTAGAAGGCGGATAATACACCGCTTTTTATATGGAGGTGGTTAAAATCGCTTATCTAACTAAAGACGAGTTTGAAAAATTTGGTTTTGATGAGGTCGAAAACTTTGAAAAGCTACGAGCTAGAGCAGAATTAACTATCAATATGTTTATTAGAAATCTCTATGACTTTGTTGATTTTGAAAAAGAACTGGAATATCGAAAGAAGGCCGTCAAATTAGCGACGGCTTTTCAAATTGCCTACTTGGATAGTAGCGGCATCATGACTGCCGATGAAAAGCAATCAGTCTCTAGTGTATCTCTTGGGCGGACCTCTATCAGCTATAAGAGCACAGCTAAGGCTTCCACCGAGGGCAGTCGGTACAATCTATCCCTTGACGCTTTGAATGCTCTTAAAGGGGCAGGATATGGCTATAGGGGGATGTGTTATGACCGTTATTGACAAACGCATGCTAGTTGACACTGTCACAATCAAGAAACTGACGGGAGAAACGGATGGCTGGGGTAAAGTAATATATGATGAGCCCACAACCCTAAAATCCGTTAGATTTGATAGACAGTTCAATGTTAGCGGGTCAACTAACAATCGTAGCGAATCAAAGCCCAGTGTTTTATTTGTCTATCCGAAACATTGCCCAGTGGTTCTTGACGAAAGCTTTGAAAATGGCTTGATCAATGACGGAAAACGAGATTATAAGATTCGTTCCGTCATTCCAGTCTACTATCCAAAACGAAACAAAGTGTTTTGTTATGAAATAGAGGTTATCTAATGGGTACTACTGTATCAGTTAAAGTTGACCTTCACGGACTTGAAAAGAAATGCAGTCCCGAAGCGGTCAAGCGTGGCAAGGTAGCCATGATAAGCCAAATGATAGAAGACATGGAACAGTTCATCCCTCGTAGAGACGGAACGCTAAGCGCCAGCGGTACACCTATCAACGATGGGATTAGATATCCGGGTGATTATGCTAGAGCTCAATTCTATGGTTCTAGTTATAACAAGACTAAAAGATGGACTTTCAGCAAGTACACCACTCCAGGGACTGGCAAGCGGTGGGATAAGAAAGCGTCTGCTAAATATTCTAAAGAGTGGGGCAAAGTCGCCTTACGAGCTATGGGGGTTAACTAATGAACGACAACGATTTTTCAGAAGTTCTCAGAAACTTCATCAACACGCTTGGACTACCGCTGAAATGCAAACTTGATTATCTTTCAGAAGACGAGAGTCTTTCAGTCTATCCCTTGCCAGGCGGCAAAGTGGAAGACGAAGACATGGCTGGCACCCAGATTCTATCACTACCTTACGAGATAGCGATTAAATCAAAGGACCAACAAATGCTAAACGCTATTCTGTGGAAGATAAACACTGAGCTTTCCAAAATCGGATTTGAGTTACCAAGCTCAAATAATTCATACACATTTATAGCCTTGACCGTCGAGACACCGAGTTTAAACGATGCCGACGAGCAGGGCTTTTATATTTACTTGCTTGATCTGCAAGCAAGACTAGAAGTAGAAAGGAGCCTTAATTAATGGCTAAATTTAAAAATGCGATTCGTAAGCACTACATTGCAGCTTACGACCCAGAACACCCAGATACAGCACCTACAGAAGATAAATACATGTGGATCGCTAAGGGAATTAAAGAATCTGCACCAGAGAATGACGCAGAAGATGACGACGTAGCGTACTTTGATGGGGACGGTACCAAAGAGAAAGTTATCACTTCAAAATCACGCGGCCGTTCGTTCGAGGGACACCGTGATTACGCTGATAAAGCTCAAAACTTTGTCGTTGACAAAGAAGACGCTGTAGGTGATGACCTCATTGTTTGGTACAAGGAAGCGACACCAGACGGGAAATCTTACAAAGAAGGTCTTGCACGACTTTCTGAAATCGAGGTCGGTGACGGTGAAGCGTCTGAGCTTGAGACAATCAAGTTCCAAGTCAACTGGTCTCGTACACCAGAGAAACATGACATCACATCAGCTCCTGCTGGACGTACAACATCAATTTCTGGAAGCACTGAAAGCACTGGAATTACTGGAACACCAGCAGTGACTTCTAGTTCATCATCAGACACCAGTTCACCATCAAGCGTGGGTTGATCACTAATTAAATAAAGAAGATAAGACACTTTGAGGGTAGGGGTTAGCCCTTACCCTCTTTTTTCGTATAAAGGAGAATAAAAAAACATGGTAGTAATTAAAAAACGTAGCAATGTCATTCCAGTCGATTTCGGTGAATTCCAACTTAACTTCCCAGTTTCGGATAGTAATATTCAACGCATGAAAGCTGTTGGTGAGGACTTGCAAGCCAAAGGTCAAGTATTCCAAGACACTAATGACGAGGAAGCTTTGGGAGCTTTGAAGACATTGGTAGAAGATGGTTTCAATCAAGTATTTGATGATAAAGAAGCCTTTAATCAAGTCTATGAGTTTGCTGGTCAGTCAACAATTAACGCTATGCTCTATCTCATTGAAGCCATCAAAGGCATTTCAGAAGAGTTTGAAAACCAAAATTCAAAAGCAGCCCTCGATAAGTATTTGAATGCTTGATTTATCACGAAGACTAACAGATAAGTTAGTTATTGATGATAAAGAGTACGCCCTTAATCTGTCTTTTGACAATGTTCTACGGCTCTTTGAGATGTGGCAAGATGCAGAGGTCCCAGAGTTTGTTAAGCCTCATTTTGGCATTCGCATTCTGACTGGTGAGACTTTAGAGGACTTCACTGTCGAAGAGATGTCAGAGATATTTAACGAGGTCTTCGAGGAGCATATAAGCCTGTCGGATGTTGAGGACAATCATGTCGAGTATGACTTGGCTGGTAATCCGATGAAGACCACGGCAAGCGATGATACGAAACAAAGGGCTCCTTATGACATTCGATACGATGGTGACTATATCTATGCTTCGTTTATGCAAGCTTACGGCATCGACCTATTCGATATGCAAGGAAACCTGCATTGGCGGAAATTCAACGCCCTACTGTCTGGACTGCCAGAGGGCACTAAATTGATGGAAGTTATCAAAATTCGTAAGTGGAAGCCACAAAAGGGCGACTCAGCAGAATACAAAGAAGAAATGCGTAGGCTTCAAAAAGATTATGCTCTCCCTAACGATGATATCGAGGAAGAGGAGGAGTATGAAGAAGAATTTTAGAAAGGAGGATAATCTATGGCAGATGGTACGGTCACCATCAAGGCGTTATTTGACGGAAAAGACGCTGAAAGTGGGGCTAAACGCATTAAGGGTTCACTGGAAGGACTTAAGGGCTCCGCTGGTAAGGTTGGTTCGGTGTTCAAGTCTGTTCTGGGTGCTAACTTAATCGGTGGCGCTATCATGGGCGGTATTAGTGCCATTGGCAGTGGCATGAAGTCGATGGTCGGTGAGCTTAATAGCGCAACAAAAGCATGGAAGACCTTTGATGGGAACATGCAACAAATCGGCATGCCTACCGCCCAAATCAAGCAAGTTAAGAGCGAGTTGCAAGACTTTGCAACCAAGACCATCTATTCAGCGTCCGACATGGCTTCTACTTACTCACAATTAGCAGCGGTCGGAACGAAGAATACAACGGAGCTCGTTAAGGGCTTTGGTGGTCTTGCGGCAGCAGCTGAGAATCCAAAACAAGCCATGAAGACTTTGAGTCAACAAGCTACTCAAATGGCTGCTAAGCCTAAAGTGCAATGGCAAGACTTTAAGCTCATGCTCGAACAAACGCCAGCCGGTATCGCAGCGGTAGCCAAGGAAATGGGTATGAGCGCTGATGAGATGGTTCAAGCTGTCCAGGACGGCAAGATTAAGACCGAGGATTTCTTCAACGCTATCGCTAAAGTTGGTAATAACCCAGTATTCAGTAAGATGGCAACAGAGTTCAAGACTGTTGACGATGCTATCGATAGCATGAAAGAGTCTATCGGTATTAAATTGATGCCACAGTTTGAGAAACTCAATCAAATCGGTATCAAGGCAGTCGTAGGGTTAACCGATGCTATTGAAAGAATTGATTTCGACAGTATCGCCGATAAAATCGGCAACGCTCTATCTTCGCTTTGGAAAGGCTTCACAAACACTGGAGCTTTGAAAAATTTGGGTGCGACCTTTACTTACATTGGTAGCTCCATCAAGCAACTATTTAGCAAGATTGATGGTAGCAAGCTTATGCAGGGTATTGGTTCGGTGATTGGTGATATCGCCAACGGAATCTCACAAGCCTTGAACGTTGCTACAACATCAGTCAGAAGTTTCATCAGCTCGTTTGCTGATACTGGGGCATTTCAATCGTTTAAAGCAGCATGGCAAGATTCTTGGAATGCCCTCAAGGCTATCGGTTCATCTTTCAGTGAGGTGCTGGGTAGCTCAGAAATGCAGTCAATCATTGCAGGCATTGGCTCAGCACTTGGAACGCTCGTAAACTGGATATCTCAAGTTATTTCAGCAATATCTAGGTTTATCAGTGCAATTCCGCCGGGAATCTTAAACGGTATCACTAGCGGTATTCTGGCAATGGTAGCAGGTTTTATGACTGCCAAGGCTGGGATTTCAGCGGTAGGTGTTGCATTGAAAGGATTGGACTTCATCAAGAGTCTAAATCCATTCAAGAAGTTTGGGGAGGATGCAGCAGAAGGAACAGAACAAGCTGCCAACAGCGCTAGACGTTCTAAGTCAACTATTACTCAGTTATTCAGTGGAATGGCCAATATCATTAAATCAGCAGGGACTAGCATTTCAACGGCTGCAAAAGGCATCGGAACGGGGCTATCAACTGCTTTTAAAGGCTTTGGCCAAGGACTTAAAGCAGTTTTGCAAGGTTTGAAAGGCTTAAGTTTTTCAACGTTGGCAGGTTTAGGAACTTCAGCCGCAATCGCAGCGGTCGGAATTGGTGCCGCTATTGCTATTGTTGTTGCTTCACTCGCTTTGCTCGCTACTCAATCCCAAGGCGTTTCGCAAATCCTTGGAGCTTTAGGTGGTGCAATTAGCACCGTTGTAGGGGCCATTGGTGGTGCGATGGGTACCGTTATTGAAGCCTTTGGAACGGCATTTGGCATCGTCATTAAGGCGGTCGGTGAAGCTGCGCCAGGGCTTGCCAAACTTTCACCACTCGTTGAAGCCGTTGGTACAGCTATTGGTAACGCAGCCCCAGCCATTACGGCATTTGGTACTGCTTTTACTTCTATTTTGGGAACATTGCCAGCTATTATTAGTGCATTCAGCGGACTAGTTTCTGCTATAGGCTCAGCTATCAGCCAAGTGGCCACAGCAATTACTCCGATCGTCCAAATTATCGGTAATACTATCACGGCAGTAACTCAAATAATCGCTAACGCCATTGTGGCAATCGCACCGGTTATCGCGAATTGCATTGTTCAAGTTGCTCAAGTCATTGGACAATTCGGGCCACAGATTGCAATGGTCTTACAAGTGATTGTCCAAGCTATTCAAGCAACGGCACCGGTCATTATGGCCTTGATTCAAGGGATTGTAACAGTCATTCAAACGATGGCACCAGTCATTAGTCAGATAATTTCCGCCATTGTTACAGTCGTCCAAACTCTTGCGCCTATCTTACAATCAATCGTTACTGGTATCGTTCAAATCATCGGTCAGATTGCGCCGATTATCTCAGCGATTGGTGGCGTGATTGGCACTACATTGCAAGGTATAGCAACCGTGGTTCAATCTGCTGGTATGGCAATTGCCACCGCTGCAATGGGTATCGGTCAAGGTATCGCTACAGCTCTTGGCGGTGTAGCAAACGTCATCAGTTCTATCGGTTCAGCTATTGGGACAGCATTGCAAGGCATTGCCGATATTGTGCAGTCGGTTGGTACATCAATCAGCACAGCTGCACAAGGTATCGGAGACGGTATCAAGTCAGCGTTCGAAGGTGTTTCAGAAGTGATTGAGTCAATGGGTAGTGCCATTAGGTCGGTACTCGATGGATTAGCTGATGTGTTCAATTCAATTGGTAATGCTGCTCAGAAAGCTGGTGCAGGATTCAACCAGTTGGCTGATGGTGTTGTTAAAATTACCAACACAAATCTCGGTGACATGGCTGCATCTCTTGCAGCAGTAGCCAAAGGAGTTGGGTCAATTGGTAACAATTCCGCTGGTCTAGCTCAAGCTGGTACCGGTATGGCCAACCTTGGTAATGGTATGAGTAAGGTGTCTAGTTCAGCATCTAGTGCTGTTGCAGGTTTAAGCCATTTCTCAAGTACAATCACAAGTATTCAGTCCTCATTCACGAACCTGCAGTCACTGCTAAGCACAGCGGGTACTGCATTTAGTACGTTCTCAAATCAAGCTAGCCAATCGCTTGCTGGTTTAACGGCTATTGTAGCCCCTATCACTGCTTTTAGAACGCAAATCATGACACTAGCACCAGCCTTAATGGTTGCTGCTACTGGATTAACTCAGTTCAGTACAGTTTCAATGACATTGACTGCTAGCATGACTTCTATCAGCTCAAGCATGACTATGCTAACTAATAGCTTAACTATGTTAGCTACTCAGTTAACTATGATCACTACGAGCATGACCATGATGGCTACTAGCTCAACTATGCTAGGGACTAGCTTAACGCTTATTGGTACGCAATTCATGATGATTGGTACTTCATTGACCATGCTAAACACTCAATTCGTGATGTTTGCCACTAGCTTGATGCAAATGACATCACAGCTCATGATGGCAGGCTCAGCAGTGACCATGTTTGGTGCTCAGCTCATGACTGCTCAGACTGGTTTCAGCATGGTTTCCATGATGGCTACCATGGTATCTAGTCAGCTTGCTATGCTTGCTAGCTCAGCCCAAATGGCGGGAGCAGGCCTAGCAGTCGTAAGTGCTCAAGTCATGATGTTAGCTAGTGTATTCGCTACAGTCGGAGCGGCGGCAATGACATTGCAGGCGACAATGATGTCACTAGGCATGGCAGTTAGTGCCGGCATGATGTCAGCCGTCCAAGCGGTAACGTCTGGATCTATGCAAATGACTGCAGCACTACGCTCTAGCGGTATGCAAATGGTCGCTAGCACACAAGCGTTCATGAATCAGATTGTTTCAGCAGTTCGAAATGGTATGAACCAAGTGGTAGCAGCAGTCAGAACAGGCGGCGCTCAAATGGTTTCAGCTATGCAGTCAAGCGGACAACAGTTGGTGTCAGTCACTCAATCGGCAGTTAACCAAGCAGCGGCTGCAGCAAGGTCTGGTTACGGAGCTTTCCACTCAGCTGGTGCTTACATCGGCCAAGGCCTTGCTAACGGGATGCGTTCTGCTCTTGGAGCGGTTACAGCAGCAGCCAACGCCCTCGTGGCTCAAGCTGAGCGTGCAGCAAAAGCAAAAGCCATAATCAAGTCACCGTCTCACCTATTCCGTGATGAAGTTGGTTGGTGGATTGGTCTTGGTATCGCTCGAGGTATCGACGATTCAGCCCCAGAGGTGGCTAATAGCCTTGATTACATCCGTGACCAAGTAAATGGTTTCAATGTTCGAGCTAATGCAATGCTTACGGGTGCTACCTCAAACATGGCTAGTCAGCTTAAGATGGAAGTCTTGCGAGATAAAACGCCAGACGCTACGATTTCAGCACGTCAAGAAGCCTATGCTGCACATTCAGCTGGCTTGCTTAATGATGTGATTGACGCTCTTGTAGACGTCAAGGAGCAAATAGCACAAGGTCAAAACATAGTGCTTGACAATGGTGCACTGGTCGGTGGTACGGTCAATAACTTTAACAGCGCCATCGATACGATTAAAACGTTGAAAGGACGACACAGATTATGATTACGAAAATCAAAGAATATATCACGTTTGGCGATTTTAATAGTCGTGATGCAGGTTGGTACCTTCAGAAGCGTGAAGCACCCACACCAGACGAAAAAGAGATTGTCGAGTCTATCCCTTATATGCAAGGGGAACTTGACTTCTCTAGTGCTCTTGGTGAGCGTGTATTTGAATCAAGAGAGATTACATACGAGTTCAAGTTGCCATTTACAACTTACGAGAATCGTAAGGTTGCAGAACGACACATTAAGTCAGCTATGGTTACTAAAACACAACGCAAGTTGAGAGATACCCACGACCGTAAATATTACTGGATGGCAAAGATTAAGCATATCAAAGTAGCAGACGACCCGATTAAGAAGAATCTGGTAGCTACAATCACATTCAAGTGCTATCCATTCGCATTTCATGAGGATGAATATTTCGATGACGTTTGGGACACATTCGACTTTGAGAACGATAATTCAACATGGACTAAGTGGTACTTGGGCTATGAGAAGAAGAAGACACCCGTTTACTTTGTTAATGCTGGAGATACATCAATCAGTCCAGTAATCATCTGTAGTGAGGATATCACCTTGAAAGACGCTAATGGGACAATTTACCATCTCAGCAAAGGTGAAAATAGAGATTTCACCTTGACTCTTGATATCGGAATCAATTATTTCGAAGCACAAGGAAATGGTACAGTAGCAATGCACTACTCAAATGAGGTGATGGCATGACAGTATCTTGTGATAGCATTGAAGTTTTTAACATCAGTAGCACAGGCTACGCTATTCGAGTTAAAGGCCTAAGGTCTAGTAATGGCATATCTGGCCTACAAGTTCCGACCTGGTCTGAAGAATCTGGGCAAGACGACCTTGTCTGGTACGATGCCCTAAAATGGGGCGATGATTGGTACTGTACCATTAATTCAGTCGACCATAACAGCGACAGTGGTACATATCAATCTCACTTCTACGTAGTTACTTCAAACGGCTCGAAAGAGTATCTTGATGGTAAAAAGATAAATGTTCCAGAGCGTCCTGCTGGTTTAGCAAAAAAAGCAGGCTATGCCATTTATTGGTGGCCTAGCTTCCTTGATAGGCGTTGGGATAAGCTTAACCGAACAGCTGCAAGCCGTAGAGTTATCCACGACCCATACAGTCCGAGAGGTAACAAGATCGTGCACGGTGAAATCAAGCAAGCGGTTAACAGCATCCATGAGCTAGAGTTTGCAATTCCGTTAGACCATACGATGTACCAGAAGATGGTTCAGTTTAAATCAATCATCGAAGTCGTTAATTTAAGAGATAACGAAGTTGAGTTTGTAGGTCGAGTTTTAACGATGGCCAATGAGATGTCAACGAACGGATTTGTTCAAAAGGTTGTTTGCGAAGACTTTTTGTCATATCTCCACGATTCTGCTCAGTGGTTTCAAAAACTTCCAAACAATGGAGCTGAGGAGTATTTTAAGATAATCCTTGAATCTGCTAACTCTCAAATCGAGGAGTTTAAGCGGATAACTCCTCGAAATATCACAGTACACAGTAAATCAGACCGCCCTTTCCGCTATATCGGATATGATTCGAGTTGGGACACGGTCAAAGAGCGTATTGTTAATAATATCGGCGGATATCTCACGTTGAGAGAATTCAATACAAGATTGTATGTGGACTGGACTAAAGATGTTGGAGTTACCAAAGAGAGCCCAATCAAGCTAGGTCAAAATATCAAATCGGCCAGTCGAGAGGTCGATTTTGACGGTTTAGCAACCATCATTGTTCCGATTGGTGCAGACTTGCAGAGTCAAAATCAAGGGCAAGAGGAGAACCAGAGTCCGGACGTGACACGGGCTCAGCTCGATATCCGAAGTGTGAATGATGGGAAGATGTATCTGGCTGACGAAGAGCTGATAAAAGAGTTTGGTTTCATTCGGAAATCAGTCATCTGGACAGAGATTGACAACCCTAGCATTCTCTTGGCTCGTGGTAAGCAGTATTTGAGAAACCAGAAGATTGCACTAGCTAAATGGACAATTTCGGCAGTTGAACGCTATTTGATTGATAGTCGATATAGCAAGTTCAGGATTGGAAACAAGCACAAGATTATCAATGCACCGTTGTCTGGAATTGAAACATTGCAAATCTTAGAGAAGAAGATTGATATACTCAATCCACAAACTGTTGATTTAACTATCGGCTCACAATCTCAATCATTATCAGCTTATCAATTGCAAACTCAGGAAGCTGATAGCTCTATTGAGAAACTCAAACTAGACCAGTCGATAGTTACCAAACAGAAGAAACTAGACCAGTTGAATACTCAATTATCTGCGCTTAAATCTGCTGGTAAGCCTAAACCTGTCGAGCCGAAAGCTCCGACGGCTCCAGGCGCTAATGCGACAGAAGCTGAACGGACGGCATATAATCAGGCCCTCGCTGACTACAATGTCGCTAAGTCTGATTACGACGCTAAACTTTCAGCGTTTAACATGAGTCAACAAGAGCGTGCTCAACGTATCAGTGAGTTAGAAGCTGAAATTGCACGATTACGAAATGAATTAGGAGGTGCTTAATGCCACAAACTGAAGCCGAGGGGCGCTTGAATCTATACGACGATGTGACCCCTCTTGAAAAAACTAATAAAATCAGCGTCCTTGTTGACGCTATCCGCAAAAAAACAAAAGGGGCTGATGTCCGTGAGGCCATCGCCCTCGGTATAGAAACAGCATACAACGACGCTACTAAGGGCGGAAATACTGACATGGAAGTCGTTAAGTCTAGAGATACCTTCAATACACTCTCAGAGCGTCTCGATAGTATGAGTCAAAACATTGATGGGAAAGCCAGCACGAAGTGGATTGAATCAAAATTTAATGCCATTTCGTCAAACGCTCCTAAGGCTGTCCTAAGCTCGCTGGAAGAGATTCAGCGTACTTACCCCAACGGCGCCAACGGTATCGTAGTAGCAAGTAACACAGGGAAATGGTATTACTTTAACGAGAACGGTAGACGCTGGACTGAAGGTGGCGTCTATCAATCCAGAGGGTTGAACGTTGATGAAGTGACAGCTGACAATATCGACTTCACGGAATCAATCGAGCAACTATTGAGAGATAAGATTGAAGGTTCAGTTTACTTGTGGAACAATACAGCCATCGGGACATGGTCGTCTAATGGATGGCTTCGATTCATGCCTATCCCTATTAAGAAGGGGGTTAAATACTATCTATCAAATATTCGTGGGATATTTTCGTTTGCCATTTCAAGCGATGGCAGCAGACTGGTTAAAAAGTTCTCGGAAACGGACGACTTAGTCACTACAGAATACATCCCACCAGAGGATTGCATGCTCTACGTATCTTCTAAACCAGACGAAACAGCTAGAGTGTTTAACGCTTCACTAGAAGAGCTAAAAAAAGCTAACGTTGATTTTTCAAATCTTCCAGACGGGTACATCTCCCTTAAAATTCCTAAATTAACACTAGATGTTAAACCTGAAGAGCTGAGCTTTGCTAACGTCATCAAGCAATTGATTGATGAACGCACATTTAAAATTGGTCAAGTTTGGACTGGAAACGGAAACGGGACTTACGGTGCGCCCACTTGGGGCACTTATCCCAAGCTGTACATGCAAGCAGGCCAGACTTACGGGTTAAAGAACGTCCGTGGAGTATTCACTCACTTCTTCGATATTTCAGGGAAGAAGCTTAAAACCTTCTCAACAACAGACGTGTTAGTTAACCAAGATTTTACGCCGGCTGAAAACGGCTATATTCTGATTAGCCGTTTGACGTCAGACAATCCTACGAAGGTCATCCAAGGAGGAAATGCTCAAGCGCATTATCTTGAAAACCTTGATTTTGGCTCTAGTGCCATCGCTTCTAAGGTGCCGTTCGTCATGCCAGATACGTCTAGGATTCAATTTGGGGCAGATATTACTGGTATTGATTCAACACAGTCAACGACGATTAACAATCTCGGCTATATGAGTCCTATCAAAAGATGGGAGAAGAGCCGTGGTTTCATCGATACTATCGATGTCTACGTTAAGGATGCAGGAACATACAATTTCGCTATCGGAAACATCGACCAGAATGATTTAATTGTTTCTCCTCGTGTTTTCCAAAAAGAGCTCTCAGCAGGTTTCAATACGTTGAATGTGCGAGGCGAAGACAGAGAAATCTTCTACGGCGAACAGCTCTTCTTCGAATCAAGAGACAACAAGGTCTACGCTTCGAAGGGGGAACGCAACTTAATTCAAGATGCTCAACATGTTACTAATAATGCCGGCTATTCTGGGAAGATTATGTACGAAACAGGACAAGCGATTCCGTTTAGCTATCGTGTGGCAAACGAGAGTGCAATTGAAAAAGTAGAGGTCTTGAAACAAAAAACGGATAAGATTGAACCAATTGTTACGGAATTAGAGCTTTTTAAGAAAACTCCGATAATCACAAGCCCGAACGGGACTAAGTTCCGCTTGCTGGTCGATAACAATGGCAATCTGTCAACAGTTTCAAATATTCCTAGCCGTGTAGCGGTCTTTGGTAACTCAATCTTGAGCCACCCTTGGCTTAAGGGCATGGGTATGGCTGCTAGTGCACCAGACAAAGACTATTTCACTCTCGTTAAGAACTACATTTTATCTAAGAACCCTAGTGCAGTAGTAGAGCGTGGGAACGGTGCGGATTGGGAATCTGATCCAAATAATCGTCGTGGGACATTCGATAGCAAAATGAAGCAATCACTAAGCAACGATACAGATATTGTCATCTTGCAGTTCGGCGACAACCTCAATACTGACGAGAAACGCAAGAATCTTGAAACGGATATTCCAAACCTCGTTAACTGGATTAGAACAGCTTCTCCGAAGGCATTAATCTACTGGGTCGGTATCTACTACGCTTCACCAGATTTCGTGGAAAGAATCAAGCGTATCTGTAAGCCGCTTGATGTTACATTCGTCGACATTTATCAGTATTCCAAAGATGCTAAGTACAAGTCAGAAATGGGCAAGGTGCTGAGACTTCCAGATGGTTCCAACTACACGATCACCAACGCTGGTGTGGCAAGCCACCCAGGGGACTTAGGACACAAGGCCATTGCGGATGAAATCATCAAGAATCTCTTGTTCTAGATTGGAGGTAAAAGTTGAAACAACCAGATGGTATTTTTGAGCTCTTAAATGTTGTTCGTGACTTCTACGAGCACGGTATTGATGAGCACCCTTGGGTGGCCATTCTCATGGTGATTATTTTTTCGGATATCGCTGTGGGCGTGTCCAGAGCTTGGGCTTATCATGAGCTTTCAAGCTCAAAGTTCCGCAAAGGAGCAGTCAGCCACGGTTCTATGATTATATTCGTAGCTATATTCTATCCATTTGCCAATTTCATGAATTTGACGAGTATCGTTGATACATTCATCTTCGCTATGATTGCAGCTTACGGCTCTAGTATTTTGGCCAGCCTATCGGCTCTAGGGGTGGAAATCCCGTATATCGACAAATACATTAAGAAAAACATTGATAAAGAGAAGTTCTTTTTAAAAGAAGAAAAGGAGAATAATGACAATGATTAATTTTAAATTACGATTACAAAACAAGGCTACTCTAGTAGCTCTCATCTCAGCAGCGTTCCTTATGCTGCAACAGTTCGGGCTTCACATCCCAACCAACATTCAAGAGGGTGTTAACACCTTTGTTGTGATTTTGGTGATTTTGGGTATCGTGACAGACCCAACAACTAAGGGTGTCGGTGATAGCGAGCAAGCATTGAACTACCACCAACCACGAAATGATAAGGGAGGATATTGATATGGCAACAGATAACGACATTATCCAATTTGCGGAAGGCTTAGCTGATGCTGGTGTCGGTACCGATGCGGACGGAGCATGGGGAACACAATGTGTTGACCTGCCTAACTCTATCTCAATTAACTTCTTTGGCCGAGCTCTTTGGGGGAACGCCATTGACTTGCTCAACTCAGCGGCAGCAGTAGGCTACGAAGTAGAGTATAACCAAGAAGGCAACCTTGACAGCCGTCCACGCCGTGGTGCTGTATTCGTGATGGATACGACTTACATCTACGGGCACCCATACGGTCACACTGGTCTGGTTATCGAAGATTCAGACGGCTACACCATGCGAACTATCGAGCAGAATATTGACGGCAACGCTGATAGCTTGTATATTGGCGGTCCTGCGCGTTACAACACACGCAATTTTGACGGCATCGTAGGATGGTTCTACTTCCCAACGGATAGCCAATCACAATCCCCTGCACCAACCCCAGCCCCGTTTGATGGTATAATTACTATTAACGAGGAAACCGGAACATTCACGGTTGAAGTATCAGCCCTTAATGTTCGAACTGGTGCCGGTTTAGGCGCTGAAATCGTGGCAGTCTATGGAGCTGGCGAAACTATCAACTATGATGGCTGGTGTGATGTTGACGGCTATATCTGGATTAGCTACATTGGCGGGTCTGGAAATCGTCGATATGTGGCAGTCGGTCAATCAGAGAATGGCCGTCGTACCACATCATTCGGTTCATTCGCTTAATCAAGACCACGCAAACTAAAAAACGAAAAGGAGTATATCACCTCCCCTCACACTGCAGTAGGGATACCATGGCAGTAGTGGTCGAAGCCTCAGCGTTTGCTGGGGCTTTTTTTGTGTTATAATGGTTAAAAAGATAGCTGACGAAGGATTAGCTCTGGGTTCCCGAATGGGAGTAGGCGTAAGCTTAGAATTCCTATGACCCTGTGGTTGTCTTTTTTATTTGTTATAAAATTATGTTATAATAAAAATGCGCAATGACAATCCCTCCGCATCCTTTATGGACAGATACGCTCTGACGCGGGGGTTTTTTGTGGTATAATATACCTACAGCAAGTAAACCTTGACCGTTCCAAAGACTGATTGAGTTCAGCGCCATGTAGACTATGTGTACGTAGCCCGATGGAACCTCTGGAATGGTTGCAGCAGCTGCTTACCAAAAAGGGCTCTTTGAGAGATGGCTCTTTTTGTGTTATAATGAATATCCATCATAGGCAAAGAGCTACGAGGTTATCTCATAGCTCTTTTTTTATTTTGCAAAAAAATAAAATATTTTTGGTAAAAGTGTTGACAATATATAGTATATGTACTATAATATACATGTAAGATAAAGAAAGGGAGAACAAAAGAAGTTCTCAAGGTAAAGTAAAATGGCACAAATTAAAGATGGTTGGCACGTGGTTTATGGTGAAAACGTGTACGTAGAAAACGGAAAAATTATCCGAGGAGTGAAAAAAGGCGAGAACGATTCAGAAGTAACTAGTTATCCTTACGAGTACAGCGAAGAACTTAACTGTTGGGTAAACATTTCTGGAAAAGTAACTCTATCAGCTTATAGAGCAGGACGCAAAAAAGGAACTAAATGCATGAAATAACCCCAGTTGGAAAGTGAGTAGATAATGGACGCACAATCAAAAGCCACTAAGAAGTGGAATCAAAAAAATAGAGAGCATAGGAACTACTTGTCCAAACGTTCATCAGCTCGTAGCTTTATCAGAAATCATGCTACGGGTTCGGATTTGAATGAGCTAGAGGGGTTAATTGCAGAAAGAAGGGACGCACTCATGACTGATACAGAAAGAGAAATCAAAGAACTTATTCAAGACGTATATGCCGATGAGCTAAAAGAACAGCCTTGGGAAGATGTGGCTGACATGCTCGACTTTTGGCGAGATAAAGACGGAGACCTACTAATTGAAGGTCGTGGCATTAAGCCTATCGACGGTGTGGATTATATTGCTTATGCTGACAACGGTGTAATCTGGGAACGATAAACTCCGAATACAAATGGAGCCCTGGGAAAATTCCTAGGGCTTTTTTCGCATTTTTTGTGACCTTTTGCGAATATTTAGGCAAGGAGGAAATAAAATGACTAAAATCAAACGTATCAAACTTGACCGCATTGAGTATTCTAGCTATGGCGTGGAGCACTGGAGTAGGGTCTACATCAAGCACCGAGGGCAGTTCTACAAGCTGTGGCAGTTAGTCCTGGCAGATGAGGAACTAGACAACTACCAGCTAGCCTGTGAGTTGCTACAGCGTAGTAAGGAGATTAAAGCTCATGTTAAAGCAGTATCAAAAAAATAGGAATTTTAGTAACCTTGATTGAAATGTTGGTCGTGCTTCTCATTATCAGTATTCTCCTTTTGCTCTTTGTTCCTAACTTAAGCAAGCAGAAGGATTCCGTTAAGGAAACTGGAAATGCGGCTGTAGTCAAGGTCGTGGATTCTCAGGCAGAACTTTATGAAATGAAGAATAACAAGACAGCTAGC
>OGKA01000514.1_pt1 | contig 41702 bp, 42 predicted proteins | sample 1572211 | NCBI WGS metagenome assembly OGKA01 (sample SAMEA2582125, study PRJEB24529) | metagenome | biome: Human gut stool | place: China | collected 2011 | reverse complement strand
GCGGCACGGACTTTGCCGCCGCCCGGCGGCTGGGGCACACGGCGCTGCACGCGCTGAGCCTGCCGACGGTCTGGGCGCCGGAAACGGCAGGGGAGGCGCTGGCGCGCACGGTGCAGACCATTTTGCAGGAGCGGGAGGGAACAATATGATCACAGAGAAAAAGGGCTGTCTTGCCTTTGCGGTGTGCGGCAGCTTTTGCACGTTGGAGGACGCCTTGGGCGCGGCGCAGGCGCTGACGGCACAGGGCTGGACGCTGCTGCCCGTCATGAGCTTTGCCGCGCAGCAGGATACCCGGTTTGGCACCGGGAAAGGCTGGCGGCAGCGCTTACAGGTCGTTACCGGGCAGCCGGTGCTGGACACCCTGCAGGCGGTGGAGCCGCTGGGCCCCCGGCGGCTGGCGCAGGCGCTGGTGGTCGCCCCCTGCACCGGCGCAACACTGGCGCGGCTGGCGGCAGGACTTTCGGATACGCCGGTGACCCTTGCCGCCAAAAGCCTGCTGCGGGTGGGCAGCCCGGTGGTGCTGGCAGTCTCTACCAACGACGGCCTTGGCGCCTCCGGGGAAAACATGGCACGGCTATGCCAGCGCAAGCACTATTACTTTGTGCCCTACAGGCAGGACGACCCCTTTGCCAAGCCCCAGAGCCTGAAGGCGGATTTTGCCCTGCTGCCCGCCGCCGTGGACGCCGCTTTGCGGGGCGAGCAGCTGCAGCCGGTGCTGCTGGGACAAAGGAATGCGTAAATCTCTTTTCAGCGGGGAAAAAATGTGGTATACTTCAAATGATGTCTTGTCGGCATAAAACGGATAAGCGGAGAATACCAGATGAAAAAATTTACCGCAGCACTGTGCACTGTGCTGCTTTTGATAGGCGCTGTGCTGGTGCCCGGCGCGGCAGCAGCCGGCCCGGCGCTGGCAAATACCCGGGCATACTGCATCATGGATGCAGACACCGGCCTTGTGCTGGCGCAGCAGAATATGGACGAGGAGCTGCACCCGGCCTCCATTACCAAGGTGATGACCCTTGGTCTTGCCTGCGAGAAGGCGCAGGGGGACTGGGACGGCGTAAAGCTGACCGTGAGCCATGAGGACGTTTACTCGCTGGCGGGCACGGATTCCAGCCATATCGCCCTGCTGGAGGGGGAAGAAGTTCCCCTGGTGGACGCGCTGTACGCTACCCAGATGGCCAGCGCCAACGACGGTGCCAACCTGCTGGCGGAGTATTTCGGCGGCGGCACCATCGCAGACGGCGTGGCGGCCATGAATGCACAGGTGGAGGAGCTTGGCCTTGCCCACACCCACTTTTCAAACCCCCACGGCATCAGCGACGACGACCACTACACCAGCTGCTACGATATGGCACAGATTTTGCGCTGGGCGCTGCAGCAGCCGGGGTTTGAGGACCTGTTCACCCGCAACGAGATGTACACCATGCAGCCCACCAACATCCAGCCGGTGACCCGTTACTTCTCCCAGCAGGATAAGATCCGCATCGGCTCCAGCCGCTACCATATCGACAGTGTGCTGGGCTCCAAGCTGGGCTATACCAACACCGCCCGGTACAGCTATGTCTGTCTGGCGGAGCAGGACGGGGTGCGGCTGATCTGCGCGACCATGCAAAGCCAGCTGAGCACCGATAAATATAACGATATGCGCACCCTGCTGGACTACGCCTTTTCCACCTATAAAAGCTACACCCAGCTGCCCGGCGGCACGGTCACCGCACAGCTGGCTGTGGCGGGCGGCGGGCAAAGCCTTGGCACCGTTACCGTAGCCGACCCCGGGGTGAAGCTGCTGCTGGCCGAGGGCTTATCCGCGCAGGATGTGACCGTGGACCTGGAGCTGCCGGAGCAGTATCTGCTTGGCGCAGAGCCTGCCGTGTATGCGGTGTACACCCTGAACGGCGGCGCGCAGCAGGAGAGCACCAGCGTGCGGGTAAAGGCGGAGATCACAGGTCTTTCCGAACTGCTGGAGCAGAGCACCGGCACAAAGCTGGAAGCCGCCAGGGACGTGGAACCGGGCAGCAGCGCATGGCTGCTGGCGGGCATCTCGGTGGGGTGCACCATAGGTGCAGCCGTGGTTACCGTACTGGTGCTGCGGGTACATTCCCGCCTGAAAAAGCGCCGCAAAACGGCAAGGCACCATAAAAAAGCGTAAAAGCCTGTTCAAAACCAGACTTTTCCAGATAAAGAAAAAGCTTTCAGAAAAAAGAGAGGTACAATATCATGGGTAAGTTTATTTTTACGCAGACCGAGATCCCCGGCGTGGTGGTCATTGAGCCGCAGGTGTTCGGCGACGACCGCGGCTATTTTATGGAGACCTACCAGAAGGACCAGTTCGCAGAGGCCGGTATCGACAAGGAATTTGTGCAGGACAACCAGAGCCGCTCCACCCGGGGCGTGCTGCGCGGGCTGCACTTCCAGAAGAACCACACCCAGGGCAAGCTGGTGCGCGTGACCAAGGGCGAGGTGTATGACGTAGCCGTGGACTGCCGCCCCCACAGCGCCACCTTTGGCAAGTGGGTGGGCGTGACCCTTTCCGAGGACAACAAGAAGATGTTCTATATCCCGGAGGGCTTTGCCCACGGTTTTCTGGTGCTGAGCGATGTGGCAGAGTTCTGCTACAAGTGCACCGATGTCTACGACCCCACCAGTGAGGGCGGCATCCCCTACGATGACCCCACCGTCAATGTGCAGTGGCCGGACTGCGGCTGCGAGCACAAGACCAGCGCAAAGGACAAGCTGCACGAGCCCTTTGCCGCCCAGAAGTTCGAGTATTTTGAAAAGTGGTGATCGCCCGTGGCAAAACTCAAAGCAATGTGGAACGGCTTCTGGCGCTACCGCTATCTGCTGTGGAACCTTGTAAGCCGTGATTTCAAGCTGAAATACCGCCGCAGCGTGCTGGGCGTGGTGTGGAGCGTTTTGAACCCGCTGCTGATGTGCCTTGTGTACTGGGCGGTGTTCAGCAGTCTGATGGATATGCGCGGCAGCGGCATCGACAACTTTGCCGTCTTTCTGATGTGCGGTCAGCTGCTGTTCAACTTCTTCAACGAGGCTACCTCCACCAGCATGAGCAGCGTGCTCAGCGCCGCCCCGCTGCTGAAAAAGGTGTATATCCCCAAGTATATCTTCCCGCTGGAAAAATGCTGCTTTGCCATGGTGAACTGCATCTTCAGCTTTGTGGCGCTGCTGCTGGTCATGATCTTTACCGGCGCGTCTTTCCACCTGACCATTATCGAAGCGCTGTACCCGCTGGTGACCTTGTTCTTCTTCAGCCTCGGGGTCAGTATGTTCTTAGCGGCGGCTACCGTGTTCTTCCGGGATATCATGCATATCTGGAGCGTGTTCGTCACCGCACTGCTGTATTTTTCCGCCATCTTCTACGACCCCACCCAGATGACCTTTTCCATCGGCGGCTTCAATATGCAGCAGATCATCAAACTGAACCCCATGTACTGGTATATCACGGGCTTCCGCCGCACGGTGATGTGGGGCATCCCGCTGGACGTAAATATGTTCCTTGTCTGTGGCATCTGCGCCGTAGTGTCCATGGTAGTGGGGCTGCAGGTGTTCCGCAAAACGCAGGATCACTTTGTGCTGCACATTTAAGGAGGGTGAACAATGGAACCGATCATCAAAGTGGACAATGTTTCCATGTGCTTCAACCTTTCCAAGGAAAAGCATGAGAGCCTGAAGGAGTACTTTCTGGCCATGGTGCAGGGACGGCTGCAATACGACGAGTTCTACGCCCTGAAGGACGTCAGTCTGGACATCATGCCCGGCGATTTTTACGGCCTTGTGGGCTTGAACGGCTCGGGCAAATCCACCCTGCTCAAGACCATTGCCGGGGTGTACAAGCCCAGCAAGGGCAAGGTGACTGTAAACGGCACCATCGCTCCGCTCATCGAGCTGGGCGCGGGCTTTGATATGGATTTGACCGCCCGCGAGAACATCTATCTCAACGGCACGGTGCTGGGCTTCTCGCCCAAGTATCTGGACGAAAAATTTGACGAGATCGTAGAATTCAGCGAGCTGGAAAACTTTCTGGATGTGCCGCTGAAAAACTACTCCTCCGGCATGGTGGCGCGCATCGGCTTTGCCATTGCCACCATCACAAAGCCCGATATCCTCATTGCGGACGAGGTGCTGTCGGTGGGCGATTTTTTGTTCCAGCAAAAGTGCGAAAAGCGGATGCAGGAGCTGATGGCGGGCGGCACCACGGTTATTCTGGTGTCCCACTCCATTGAGCAGATCGAGCGGATGTGTACCAAGGTGGCATGGCTGAGCCACGGTCACCTGAAAATGAACGGGGACACCCAGACAGTCTGCGCCGCCTACAAGGCGACCCAGCGCGGCGAGGTCTGATATGAATGTACGGTTGAAACGCGCCAAGGAGCTGGCCGGCTATGCCGTGCAGCTGACAAAGGAAGAGGGCCTGCCCACCATGGTCAGGCGCGGCGCGGGCTTTGTAAAGCGCCGCTGCTTTGGCAAGCGTGCGCGCTACCTGCCCGCCAAAAAGGTGCTGGAGGCCCAGCGCGCCGAGATGGCCGGCAAAACGGCGGCAGACTGCGGCCTGCCCACCATTTCGGTGCTGACCCCGTTGTATAACACCCCGGAAAAATACCTGCGGGAATTTCTGGATTCCTTTGTGGGGCAGACCGCGCCCAACGGGCAGCTCTGCCTTGCCGATGCTTCGGACGCTGCCCACGGGGATGTGGAACGGATCGTAAAGGAATATCAGCAAAAGAATCAACAGATCGTATACAAAAAGATCGAAAATAAGGGCATTGCGGCCAACACCAACGCCGCCGCGCAGCTGGCAACAGGGGAGTATCTGGCGCTGGCTGACCACGACGACATTCTGGCACCCCATGCCCTGTACACCATGGGCAAGGCCATCCTGCAGCTGCGGCAGCGCGGCGAACCGGACGGCTTTCTGTACAGCGATGAAGCACTGTTCACCAAGAGCATCCGCCGCCCCATGGTGGCGCACTTCAAGCCGGACTACGCCTCGGATTACCTGCTGTGCTGCAACTACATCTGCCATCTGGCGGTGTTCCAAAAAGTGCTGTGGGAGCAGCTGGGCGGCGAACGCCCGGAATGCGACGGCAGTCAGGATCATGATCTGTTCCTGCGGCTGTTGGAAAAGACCGGCGGTGCCGCCCATGTGCCGCAGGTGCTGTATTACTGGCGGGTGCACGCGGGGTCTACCTCCGGCGGTGCAGACGCCAAGCCCTATGTGGCGGCAGCAGCGAAAAAGGCGCTGGCAGACCACCTGACCCGCACCGGGCGCACCGGCACGGTGGAGGACGGCCTGTTCCCCAGCACCTACCGGGTGAAATGGGACATCGTGGGCGAACCCAAGGTGAGCATCCTTATCCCCAACAAGGACCACACCGAGGATCTCGAAAAATGCCTGCACAGCATCTGGACAAAGACCGAATGGGAGCACTTTGAGGTGATCGTGGTGGAGAACAACTCCACCGACCCCGCCACCTTTGCCTACTACAAAGAGGCGCAGCAGCGCTATGACGGTCTGCGGGTGGTCACCTACCCGAAAAAGGGCTTCAACTTTTCCGGCATCAACAACTTTGGCCGCAAATATGCCACCGGCGAATATTTGCTGCTGCTGAATAACGATGTGGAGGTGCGCAGCGGCGAATGGCTCACTGAACTTCTGCGCCAATGCGCCCACCCCGGCGGGGCGGCAGTGTGCGGTGCCATGCTCTTTTACCCGGACGAGACCATCCAGCACGCGGGCGTCATTACCGGGCTGGGGGGCTACGCAGGGCACAGCCACAAGTACAAAAAGGCCGGCGGCAGCGGGTATCTGTTCCGCACCGCCACGGTGCAGGACTTCTCTGCGGTGACCGGTGCCTGTCTACTGGTAAAGACCAGCGTGTGGGACGAGGTAAAGGGGTTGGACGAAGCCTTTGCGGTGGCCTTCAACGATGTGGACTTCTGTCTGCGGGTGCGGGATGCGGGCTACCGCATTGCGTGGACGCCCTACGCCCAGCTGACCCACTACGAGAGCAAGAGCCGCGGCGGAGACGAAAAAGACCCGGTAAAGGCACGGCGCTTTGCCGCCGAGCAGCAGCGTCTGTACGAGGTGCACGGCAAGGCGAACATCCTGCACGACCCCTACTACAACCCCAACCTGACCATGGACCGGGAGGATTTTTCCGAAAGCGATGATCTGCGCGGGCTGAAAGAGGGACGCATCACGGTGCAGTGGAGGGAATAACAGCATGAACATCAAGGGTCATTTCGAGACCATCACCCGGCACAAGCTGCTGGTGATGAAATACTGCTTTGAATGCGGGTTGTATGAGCAGGGTCTTGCCCACGACCTGAGCAAGTACAGCCCCACCGAGTTCATCCCCGGGTGCATCTATTATCAGGGCGACCACAGCCCCAACGAGGCGGAGCGCGCGGCAAAGGGCTACACCTCGGCGTGGCTGCACCACAAGGGGCGCAACAAGCATCATCTGGAATACTGGATCGATTACAGCACCACCAAGACCGGCCTGACCGGCATGAAGATCCCCCTGCGGTACGTCTGCGAGATGGTGTGCGACAGGGTGGCGGCAAGCCAGATCTATCTGGGCGACAAGTACACCGATGCCTCTGCGTGGGAGTACTACCAGCGCAGCAAGGATCACTACCTGATGCACCCGGAGACCCGGGCACTGCTGGAAAAGCTGCTGTGCATGGTGCGGGACCTGGGGCGTGAGCGCACCTTTGCCTACATCAAATTCCTGCTTGGCTGCGAGACCGATTACTGAGCATTTTTGCGCAAACGCCGCTGACAAAAAGTCGGCGGCGTTTTTGTGTGGTTTGCCGGACAATGCAAAAACACCCCGGTCGGGCGGAAAAGCCGCTTGACCGGGGTGCTGTTTTGCAAGAAATAATTACTGCTCGTTTTCGTAGATCTTGATATAGCGCGGGGCGCTTTTATCCTGCCAGAGCAGCAGAATGGCGGTCAGGGCGACAGCCAGTGTGGTGAGGACGGCGAGCAGAGCTTTGAGAACTTTCATGGTTTGGTGCCTCCTTGTGAAGTTCGGGAGCGGAGCGGGGGACGTTCCGCCTGTCATGTTAGGTATAGTATAGCATATTCCCGCAGTAAAGGCAAACGGCAGCTAGTGGGAAAAGAGTATAGAAATCAAATTTCCGCTGAAGGCTTCCCCCGGTCGGGGGAAGCTGTCACCGTAGGTGACTGATGAGGGCGCAGGCTAGCAGTATTTCGCCTAAATACCCCTCATCCGGCGCTACGCGCCACCTTCCCCCCAAGGGGTGAAGGCTTTTGTCTCGGGTCAAGCTGTAAAAGTTGATTTCTGCGGGGCGGGACAAAAGAAAAATACGGTGGTTAGTTAAAACTAATTGACGAAAACGAATAAGAAACTTTAGGAAAATTCATCATTTGGGGCGTGATGTCGTTGACTTCCCGCGCCAAAATGATACAATAAGTGTGTTAAGCAGCTGCTGTCCCTGTACCAGTGCGCCTGCATGGGCGTGGGGATAGCAATTCAAGCAGAATGGGGGATTTGAAATCCATGTTGAACAAGCTGAAACGTGCGGCGCTTGGCGCGCATACGCCGCATGACAAGGCAACTGCTGCAAGCAAACCTGTCCCGATGCCTCTGCCCGCGCAGGTACGCATCCTTATGAGCCAGCACATTGGCGCACCCGCCAAGGCACTGGTGAAAAAAGGCGATGAAGTGTTCGTCGGCACCAAGATCGGTGAGGCGGGCGGCTTTGTCTCCGCAAACATCCACTCCAGCGTTTCCGGTACGGTAGCTGCAGTGGAAGCTTTCCGTCTGTCCAATGGCCGTATGTGCGATTCTGTTGTCATCAAGACCGATGGCAAGCAGACCGTAGACCCGGCTGTCAAGGCACCGGAAGTCACCGATAAGGCCAGCTTCCTTGCCGCCGTGCGCGAGTGCGGTCTGGTAGGTCTGGGCGGCGCAGGCTTCCCCACCGATGTGAAGCTGCAGCCCAAGCAGTCGGTGGATACTTTACTGATCAACGCCTCCGAGTGTGAGGTGTGGCTGACCAGCGACACGCAGGAGATGCTGGAGTGCAGCGATGATATCATCCGCGGCATCAAGGCTGTGCTGCAGTATACCGGCATTCCGAAGTGCATCATTGGTATTGAGAACAACAAGCCCGAGTGCATCGACCTGTTGTGCAAAAAGACCAAGGACGACAGCGCCATTGAGGTAAAGCCCCTGCCCAGTGTCTACGGCACCGGCGCAGAGCTGATCCTCATTGAGAAGTGCCTCGGCCGTGAGGTGCCCCACGGCGGTCTGCCCGCCGATGCAGGCGCCATCGTGATGAACGTGACCAGCGTTTCCACGCTGGGCAAGTATCTGGCTACCGGTATGCCGGTGGTCCAGCGTACCATCACCGTGGACGGCGATGCCTGCGCAAAGCCCCAGAACGTTGTTGTGCCCGTGGGCACCGCCTATCAGGACATTCTGGACTATGTGGGCGTCAAGGGTGAGCTGGGCAAGGTGGTTGCCGGCGGTGCCATGATGGGCCCCGCTGTGGAGAACCTTTCCTACCCCACCACCAAGACCACTTCCGGTCTGATCCTGCTGAGCAAGGCAGCTGCACAGCCTGCACAGGTCAACCCCTGCATCCGCTGCGGCCGCTGCGTGGAGTACTGCCCCATGGGTCTGGAGCCCGTGGAGGTCAATCAGGCCTACGCCGCCCGCGATGTGCAGGAGCTGGGCAAGCTGCACGCTGACTACTGCTTCAACTGCGGCAGCTGCTCCTTCGTCTGCCCGGCAAAGCGCCCTGTTACCCAGATGATGAGTCTGGCCAAGGCCTTCTATCTTGGCGAAATCAAAAAAGGAGGCAATAAGTAATGGATACGAAGCTTATTGTTTCGGCTTCCCCGCACGTCCGCAGTGACGAGACCACCCAGAGCCTGATGGCCAACGTGATCGTTGCACTGTGCCCCTGCGTGGTTGCCTCTGCGATCATTTTCGGCGTGCGCGCCCTGCTGGTCACCGCCGTTTCCGTGGTGGCCTGTGTGGTCTTTGAGTGGCTGTACTGCAAGCTGCTGAAGCGTGCAAACCCCATCAGCGACCTGTCCGCTGTGGTCACCGGCATCATTCTGGCCATGAACGTGCCCGTGGGTATGCCCATCGGTCAGCTGATCATCGGCGATCTGGTGGCTATCATCGTTGTCAAGCAGCTGTTCGGCGGCATTGGCATGAACTTTGCAAACCCCGCTCTGGTGGGCCGTATCGTGCTGTTTATCAGCTTTGCCGGCTCCATGAATAAGTGGGTGTTCCCGGATGCAGCGGTGGATCAGCTGTCCAAGGCTACCCCGCTGGCTGTGGCAGATCCCTCCAAGCTGAGCCTGCTGGATCTGTTCATGGGCATCCACGGCGGTGTGCTGGGCGAGACCTGCGCACTGGCTATCGTGCTGGGTCTGATCTATCTGGTGGCTACCAAGACCATCAGCATCGCCATCCCTGCTTCCTACGTTGGCAGCGTGTTCGTGTTCTACCTGATCGCTACTAAGGATCTGCACAGCGCACTGGTTGCCGTGCTGAGCGGCGGCCTGCTGTTCGGCGCTGTGTTCATGGCTACCGACTACGTTACCAGCCCCTTTACCCTGAAGGGTAAGCTGGTGTACGGCGTGTGCCTTGGCATCGTTACTTTTGCTATCCGCTACTGGGGCAGCTACACCGAGGGCGTGTCCTTCGCACTGCTGTTCATGAACCTGTGGGTCCCGTACATCAATGATCTGACCCGTCAGACCCCGTATGGCTATGTGAAGCCTGCAAAGAAAGCGAAGGAGGGTGCTGGCAAATGAGTAAGACTGCAAATTCCAGCTGGGAAACCACCGGTAAGCCCATTGTTGTGCTGACCGTCATCTCTCTGATCGTCAGCCTGTTGCTGGCTCTGGTGAACGGCATGACCGCTCCCGTTATCAAGGAGAACACCCGCCGCACCACGCTGGCTGCTTATGTCAGCGTGATGCCCTCGGTTTCTGACGCAGCTACGCTGGAGGAAGTTACCGATTACACCACCGCCAATGTTACCGGCGTGGTAAAGGCTCCGGACGGCGGCATTGCCATCAAGGCCGAGGAAAAGGGCTTTGACGGCGGCATTCTGACCGTCATCATGGGCTTTGACGCCAACGGCGCCGAGACCGGCATCTGGGTGGACGCTTCTACCCAGACCAAGGGCATCGGTTCCAATGTGTCCACCGATGACTTTCTGGCACAGTTCAACGGCATGGACGGCACCAAGAACATTGTGATGAATCAGGATTTCGATGCGTACAGTGGCGCAACCATTTCGTCCACCGCTCTGTTTGCTGCCATCAATGATTGTATCAACTGCTTCAACGAGCTGGCATAAAAGGAGGTTGGTAAGAAATGGCACAAGAAAATAAGTCCAAGGTAAGCATCCTTACCAACGGCATCATCAAAGAAAACCCTGTTCTGCGTCTGGTTCTGGGCACCTGCTCCATTCTGGCCGTTACCACGGCAGTTTCCAGCGCACTGGGCATGGGCGCCGCCTTCACCTTCGTGCTGGTGTGCTCCAATATCATGATCTCCCTGCTGCGGAAAGTCATCCCCGGCAAGGTGCATCTGCCCTGCTACATTGTTATCATTGCAGGCTTTGTGACCATCGTGCAGATGTTTATGCAGGCCTACATGGAAAGCCTGTACAACGCTCTGGGCGTGTTCCTGCCCCTGATCGTTGTCAACTGTATCATTCTGGGCCGTGCCGAGATGTTCGCCTGCAAGAACAATGTGGTGGATTCCGCACTGGACGGCGTGGGCATGGGCCTCGGCTACACCCTCACCGCTACTCTGATGGCCTCCATCCGTGAGATCTTGGGCAGCGGCACCTGGCTGGGCTTCCAGATCATTCCGGAAAGCGTTGCCAAGGTCTCCATCATGACGCAGGCTCCCGGTGCATTCTTCTGCTACGGCATCCTGATGGCAGGCTGCATCTGGCTGGAAGGCAAGCTGGACGCCCGCATCGAGCGCAAGAGCTGCTGTGATCTTGACAATCTGAAGAAGGAGGCGGAATAAGATGCTCGTCAAACTCGCTGCGATCTTCTTCAGCATGATCCTTGTCAACAACTATGTGCTGGTGAAGTTCTACGGTATCTGCCCGTTCCTGGGCGTTTCCAAAAAGCTGGATTCCGCTGTTGGTATGTCCGGTGCTGTCATCTTTGTCATGTTCATGGCAACGGCCGTTACCTTCCCCATCCAGATCTTCATTCTGGACCCGGCTGGTCTGAGCTACCTGCAGACCATCGTGTTCATTCTGGTCATCGCTGTGCTGGTGCAGTTCATCGAGATCTTCCTTAAAAAGTATGTCGTTGCACTGTATAACTCGCTGGGCGTTTATCTGCCCCTGATCACCACCAACTGCTGCGTGCTGGCTGTTACCATTCTGGTCGTGGGCGACTACGGCGCCGATGTGGCTGCACACGGTTTCGGCTACGCCTACATCGAGGCTCTGATCTGCGCCATCGGCGCAGGCTGCGGCTTTATGCTGGCCATGGTCATGTTCAGCGGCGTGCGTAAGCGCGTGGAAGCCTGCGATCCCCCGGCACCCTTCAAGGGCCTGCCCATCACCCTGATCGCAGCTGCAATCACCAGCCTGTCCTTCATGGGCTTCGGCGGCATCGTCGAAAACCTGTTCAATGTTACGCTGTAAGGGAGGAACAGGACTATGAATATTGTATCTGCTGTTATCCTGTGCACCATCGTGGGCGCTGTGGGTGCTATCATTCTGGTAGCCGCCGCAAAGTTCATGGCGGTGGAGGAAGACCCCCGCATTGAGGAAGTTTCTGCCTGTCTGGCCGGCGCAAACTGCGGCGGCTGCGGCTACGCCGGCTGTGCCGACTACGCCAAGGCAGTTGTTCTGGACGGCGTGCCCTGCGACAAGTGCGCACCCGGCGGCCCCAAGGCTGCTGCTGCCATTGCCAAGATCATGGGCGGCGAGGCAAGCGCCGTAGAAAAGAAGGCTGTTGTGCAGTGTCAGGGCAGCTCCGAGCACTGCAAGCCCGCCTACGACTACAAGGGCATCCAGACCTGTGCTGCTGCGGCAGCCCTGTACGGCGGCCCCAAGACCTGCTCCTTCGCCTGCATTGGTCTGGGCGACTGCACCAAGGTGTGTAAGTTCGACGCCATCCACATCGTGGACGGTGTGGCAAAGGTGGACAAGGACAAGTGCACCGGCTGTGGTGCCTGTGCCAACATCTGCCCCAAGCAGGTGATCATGATCGATGCTGCCGGCCCCCGCAAGCCGGTGGTCATGTGCTCCAACAAGGATAAGGGTGCTGTGGCAAACAAGCTGTGCACCACTTCCTGCATTGCCTGCGGCATGTGCGAGCGCACCTGTAAGTTCGACGCTATCCATGTTGTGGACGGCGTGGCACGCGTTGATTACGACAAGTGCAAGGGCTGCGGTATGTGCGCCCAGAAGTGCCCCAAGCACATCATCCTGTTCCCGCTGAAGGACGACCCCAATCCCCCGAAGCCCGTGGTGAAGCCCGCCGCTCCCGCTGCTGCCCCCGCAGCAAAGCCGGAAGCCAAGGCTGAGGCAAAGCCCGAGACCAAGGCAGAGTAAATTGTAAACCAAAGCCCGCCGTGCGCAACGCCCGGCGGGCTTTTTTGTACCCGTTTATTCCGTCTTGGTGGGGCGGATGGTCACCTCGCCGCAGCGCAGCGCCTCGGTGCGGCCGCCCTCCCGCTGCACCACCAGCCGCCCGGCATCGTCAATGGAAAGCGCCTGCGCGGCGTAGGTCTCGGTGCCGGTGCACACAGTCACCCAGTGGCCGGGCACAAAGCAGCGGGCGCGGTACTCGTCCAGACAGGCAAAGCCCGGGCACAGCGCCAACAGCTCCCGCCCGATGGCACCCGCCAGCGCCGCCCGGCTTACCGGGGCAGGACCGCCGGGGTATAAGCTGCCTGCTTTGGCGGTCAGCTCCGGGGGAAAGTCCTCTGCCGTGGCGGTCAGGTTCAGCCCGATGCCCACCACCAGCCATTCCAGCTGGCCGCTTTCAAGGTCGGTGCCGGCTTCGGTCAGGATGCCGCACACCTTTTTGCCCTTATAATACAGGTCGTTCACCCACTTGATGGCAAGTTCCAGCCCGCACAGCGTCTGCACCGCCCGGCACACTGCCACTGCCGCGCCGATGGTGGCGGTCTGGGCGTTGGCGGCAGGCAGCGGCGGGCGCAGCACTACCGAGCAGTACACCCCCCTGCCCGCCGGGCTGGCAAAGCTGCGCCCCAACCGCCCGCGCCCGGCGGTTTGCCCGTCCGCCAGCACCAGCGTGCCGTGGGCAGTGCCCTCCAGTGCCAGCAGCTTTGCGGTGCGGTTGGTGCTTTCCAGCGTGTCGTACAGCTGCACCGGGGCGGGGTATGGGCCTACCGCCTCGGTGCAGAAGGGGTCGCCGCCCAGCAGGCGGTACCCCCGGCGGGAGGCGGCTTCCAGCGCATAGCCCTGCGCGGTAAGCGCCGCCGCCGCCTTGTGCACGGCAGCGCGGCTGACTCCCAGCTGCTGCGCCAGCTGCTGGCCGGAAATATATGCGCCCTCGGCGGCGCTCAGCGCCTGTAAAAGTGCCTGTCGGGTGGTAGAAGCCATGGCGAAAATCCTCCCTGTGTGCTATACTGCTATTGTACCATATCTGTGGAAGAAGAAAAAGTTTGAAAATATTTTAGTTTTTTGCAGGAACTGCCGCCGCTCCTTCGTATTAAAGACAGAAGGGCGGCGCAGAGCAGCGCATCCAAGACCGGAAAGGAGGCCGTGCAGCGCGTTGACAACACAGGAATTCAGCACGATGGTGCAGAAATATCAGGCGCTCGTGTACACGGTCTGCCACCAGCTGGTACCGGATGTACAGGAAGCGCAGGATCTGACGCAGGAGACCTTTCTGGCGGCGTGGCGGGCCATCGACCGCTGCCCGCCCGGCTTTGAAAAGCAGTGGCTGGCGCGCATTGCCGCCAACAAAGCCAAGGACTATCTGCGCAGCGCGTGGGTGCGCAAGATGAACACCCCCGGCGACGAGGTGCTGGCGCTGGAGGGTGCGCCGCCCGGTATGCAGCCGGAGCAGCAGGTGCTGGAAGCACTGGGCGAGGAAGAACTTACCGGGATGATCTTAAATCTGCGGGAGCCCTACTGCACGCCCTGCCGTCTGGTGCTGCTGGAGCAGCACACTATGGCCGAAGCTGCAAGGCTGTGCGGCCGACCGCCCAAAACGGTGGAAGCGCAGATCTACCGCGCCAAAAAGATGCTGGCGCAGCAGATCTTGCAAAACGACCGCGTACCCTGTGAAAGGAGGAGCGTACATGGAACTGTTTGACGCAAAAGGCTGTCTGAGCGAGGAAGGCTTACAGGCACTGGTCGGCGGGCAATTGGACGAAACGCAGCGGCTGGAAGCTGCCGAGCACCTTGCCTACTGCGACCGCTGCATGGACCGCTACACCGCCCTATTGACTGACGATGTGCTGGAGCAGCCGCCGCGCTCCGCCCGGGGCGCGGTGATGGGCACCATCTGGATACGGCTGATGCAGAACACATGGGGACGCGCCGCTGTGGCAACGGTGGCGGCGGTTCTGGCGCTGACCATGTGGCGCACCGGTACGCTGGAACAGATCCTGCACACTGGGCAGCAGCTGAACACATGGCTGCCGCAAACCACACAGCAGACCGAACCGGAGCTGCTGGGCAAGCCGGTGAACGACAAAGCACCGCAGCCCTCCACCGCCCCGCTGGGCAAGCCCATAGAGGACAAAAAGCAGCTGACCGAAAAACTATCCGATGCACTGGATGCGCTTTTGCACCACAGTGCAGACACCACTGAGAAATGAGGGAACTGATTATGAAGAAAAACGGGATCCTGACCCTGCTGTTTGCCTGCATCCCCGGTGCGGGGCAGATGTATCAGGGCTATATGAAGCGGGGGCTCTCGCTCATCACCATGTTCTGCCTGTTTATTATCCTAGGCAGCACCACGGGGCTGGACGCACTGGTAGTCGGCTGCATCGTTGTGTATATGTACAGCTTTTTCGATACCTTGAACCTCCGCGCGCAGCTGGCGGCGGAAAAGGCCCCGGAGGACGATTATCTGGTGCACTTTAACTGGCACGATGCCCGCATGACCCAGTTTATGGGCGAGAGCCACAAGCTGGTGGGCTGGGGGCTCATCGCGCTGGGCGCCATCGTGTTCTACAACAACATCATCATGCGGGTGCTGGGCGATGTGATGTGGCGCTGGGGACAGGATAACCCCGTCTTCCGCGCCATCTACCTGATGCTGGACGCCCTGCCGCAGATCGTGGTCTGCGTGGCACTGATCGTGTGCGGTATGTGGCTGGTGCGCGGCCCGAAAAACAAAAAGGGCAAGCAGCCCGCCGAGGAGGAACCCGAGGACTTCCACGCCTACACGGCTGCACCGCAGGCTGAGGACGCAGAGGACACCGCGGACACGGACACCCATTTTGCCATGCCGGAGCTTTCGGCGCTGCTGGGCGAGCCGGTGACCGGTGCAGAGCAGGACGAAACCCCTGCGGAGGATGACGATGACCGAGCAGAATAAGACCCCCTTGACGGCACAGCCGGGCAGTGTGCCCCCGCCGGAGCACAAGCCCGCAGAAAAACCCCTGCGCCGGGTGGGCAGCCTGACCCTGGGCGCATGCCTCATTGCGGCGGGCGTGTTCTTTCTGCTGTATTTCTTCGTGCCGGGCTTTGATGTGCAGCTGACCTTGAAGATTGCCCCGGCGGTGGCGCTGGTGCTGCTGGGGTGCGAGGTGCTCTTCTTTGCCGCCCGCCCCGGCCGCTGGAAGTACGATTTTGTGTCCGTGCTGGTCTGTCTGGTGCTGATGGCGGGCTGCTTCTGCATGGCGATGCTGCCCGTGATGTTTGACGAGCTGACACCCGAAAAACAGCAAGTCATGAACCGACTGAGTACGCAGGCCATTGACGAATTGTACACCGCCTGCAAGCAGGATGCGCAGGATATTGCCATCCGGGATATCAGCGGCAGAATGTTCCTGAGCGGCCCGCAGGCCGAAACTTTGCAGCAGGCCGCCGCCCTGCCCGCCGGGGATGTCTACCTGACCTTGACCGTGGAGCTGTTCGGCCCCTACGACAGCGCCGCCGCCTTTGCCCGGGATTGCTACACCCTGACCGCACTGGCAAAGCAGTGCACCGTGCCGCCGGAAAGTCTGCACTTTACATGGGATGCCCGCAGCCCGGCAGAAAGCAGCCTGAACACCGGCAGTCTGCTGTACACCGAGGACTATTCGCTGGACCTGAGCGGCGCTGTGCAGCTGGACTGGACAGAGCAGCAGATGGAGCAGCAGACCGAGACCGAGTATCTGCTGGACGCAGAGAATATCCCCGACGAGGAAGAATGAAAAATACCGCTGCACAGCTGTGCGGCGGTATTTTTGCAGTGCGGCTGAAAGGATAAACGAAAACCGCCCCGAAGTCCTAAGACTTCAGGGCGGTTAAGCTGGAGCTGCTATCCAGATTCGAACTGGAGACCTCATCCTTACCAAGGATGCGCTCTACCAACTGAGCTATAGCAGCACATCACAGCTCGATAAGTATAGCACAGCTTGGCCGGCTTTGCAAGCTTTTTTTGCAAAAAATAAAAAATTAGTGCAAAAAGTCCCCGGAGCATCCGCAGACGCTCCGGGGACTCTGGAAATGCGTTTACTTTGCCAGACTGGTCAGGATGGGCTCGCACTGCTCCACGGTGGAGGAGAGCATCAGGTTGTAGGCGGTGACCATCTCCTGAATGGCGGCGCGGTTCTCCTTGGTCAGGGCATAGCTCTGGGTGGTGCCGTCCCGGCCAACGAATACGGCGGTGACGCTCTTGGCGTTCAGCCACTCGCTCAGCCAGCTGATCTCCTCATCGCTCAGCTGGAACAGCTCCATATCGAACCAGCAGCCCATATCCTGATCGTAGCCGCCGCCGTACTCCTCGTCACAGGTGAAGGTGTACATATTGTCATCGGCAGTCACGTTGACCGTTTTGATGTCCAGCTTCTTGCTGCCCACATAGGTCAGGATCATGTTGAAGGCAATGCCGTCGTCCTGCACGAACATATAGGGGTACAGCCCGCAGGACTTTTTGGCCATGCTGGCCTGCTCCTGCGGAGAGGAAAGATCCCAGCCGCCGGTCTCCTCGTCGTAGGTGACGGTGAACTTGGAAAAAGCGGTCTTGAGTTCGGCATCGCTGGGGGCGGCGTTGGTGTTCTCCACCGCAGCGGGGGCGGCGGGCAGTGCGGGCGCAGCAGCCGAAGCGATCATGCCGCCGCACAGCATAGCGGCAGCGCACAGACCGGCAACAACGCGCCGGAACAAACGGGAAGATCTCATAAGTCAGTACTCCTTTCCATTTTCGAAGGGGATGATGCTGGTTTTAGTATACCGCAGCCCGGCGGAAAAGCAAGAAAACTGACACGAAACGCCCTGCCGCTGTCACGAAACGACTCTCGCTTGTCTTTAGCCTACCTGATGCTCTTCCAGCCAGCGGGTCATCTGCTGGGCAATGCCCTTGACGCTGCCTTCCTCAAAGGGCACCTTCAGCCCGGCGGTCTGCAGCAGCTCGGTGTAGCTGGCAAGACCGGCGCGGCGCACCAGCTTGAGGTAGCGCTCCCAAGCGTCTTTGTGGTCGTCAAGGCTCAGCAGGAAGAATTGCAGCGCTGCCATGGTGGACAGGCAGTAGTCGATATAGTAGAAGGGGCACTCGTAGATGTGCAGCTGGCGCTGCCAGCCTGCACCGCGGCCATAGAAGGGCAGGTTGTCAAAATCGATCCACGGACGGTACTTCTTTTCCAGCTTGAGCCACTCGGCGTTGCGCTGGTCGGGGGTCAGGTCGGGGTTCTGGTACATGATGTGCTGGAACTCGTCCACGGCGCAGCCGTAGGCAAGGAACACAAAGCTGTCCTCGGCGTGGAGCAGGGCGTACTTCTCGGTATCCTTGCCGAACAGCAGGTGGTGCCACGGCGCGGTGAGGAACTCCATGGCCATGGAGTGGATCTCGGCGCTCTCCATGGCGGGGCATTCCAGATCGGCAGGCACGTTGGGGTCGCGCTCGGCCACATAGCCCTCAAAGGCGTGGCCGCACTCGTGGGTCAGCACGTCCACATCGCCGGAGGTATTGTTCCAGTTGGCAAAGATGAAGGGTGCCTTGTAGCTGGGCAGGCTGGTCATGTAGCCGCCGGACATCTTGCCGGGACGGCTTTCTACATCAAACAGCTCGTTGTCCTGCATAAAGTCGATGAACTCAGCAGTCTCGGGGCTCAGCTCGTGGTACATGGTGCGGGCGGCATCCATGCGTGCCTGATAGCCCGGGATGGGCTTGGGGTTGCCGTCCTTGAAGATGATGGGCAGGTCGGTAAAGGTGGGGTGGGTGATGCCGGTGCGCTTGGCGCGCATGGCCATCACCTTTTGCAGCTCGGGCACAACGTCCCTTGCCACCTGATCCCGGAAGGCCTGAATTTCGGCCTGTCCGTAGCCGATACGGTTCATGCGCACATAGGAAAGTTCGCTGTAATCCTTGTAGCCCAGCACCTTGGCCTGCTGATTCAGGTTTTTGACGATCTTGGTGTACAGTGTGTCCAGCTCGTCCCGGTGGGCGTCAAAGTAACCGGCCTCGGCCTCGTAGGCGGCGCGGCGCACGGCGGGGTCCAGATCCTCCTTGTAGGGGCCCAGCTGGGGGATGGTCAGCTGCTTGCCGTCCAGCTCCACCAGTGCGCCGCCGTAGATCTGCTGGTACTGGCTGACCAGCGCGTTGAACTCCTGCTGCAATTCCACGGTGCGGTCGTCCATGCCCAGCACGGCGTTCTTCATACCGGCTACGCAGGTGGTGCCGAAGTGCTCGGTAAGGGCCTCCACATAGGGGTTTGCCAGAAATGCCCGGCTGATCTCCACACTGGCGTTGGTCACAGCGGGGCCGTTGGCATCAAAAAAGTCCTGCTCAGCCTTCCAGTAGGCATCGCGGGTGTCGCAGGTGTAGTGGATGTTGGCCAGCTGGGAGGCGGTGGTGTAGTCCGCAAAGGCGCGGCTCTGCTCGTAGTACACCTGAATGAGGGCGTCGCCGTCCTGCGCATCGGCGGCCTTGGCGGCCAGCTGTTTGCACCGTGCCAGCAGGGCATCGATGTCCGGGCGGGTATAGGTCATTTCGCTGAATTTCATGGAAAATTTCCTTTCCGGGGCAGTTTCCCCTTTGGTATCTTGTGTTCATCTTACCACGTTCTGCGCCAAAAGAAAAGAGGGAGACCGGCAGGAAAAAGTCCTACGTTTATACAACACTACCAAAAATAAAAACGCTCCTTTGGCAAAGATGTCTGTTTGGGCGCTTGCAGTGCAGCAAAAAAAGGATTATAATGGCATCATCAACAGAGTAAGACCCTGCGCGTTAAGTGCCGCATCAACGGGGAGTTGTGCTGCGGACGAAGGTATTGACCGCGGTGCAGGGTCTGCATCCCGCTGCTGCATGGACTTGGGTGCAGGCGAGAGCCGTCTGCGGTTTTTGCCCGGAAGTGAATGTTGTTGGAATTCACGCCCTCCTTTGTGCGGTCTGTCACAGGGGAGGGCGTTTTTGCGTCCTGCCTGCTGTTCCTTTTTAAGGAGGACAACTACGATGAACGACAAAAAAACTTCGGTGCGTACCCTGACCATGCTGGCTTTGCTAGTGGCTATGAGCATCGTGTTCAGCCGGGTGCTCAGCATCTCCACCGGTTTCGTCCGGTTCAATCTGGGCAGTCTGCCGGTGCTGCTGGCGGCGGTGGTGTTCGGCCCCGGCGCAGGCTTTGCGGTGGGCGCGGTGGCCGATATCATCGGCGGTGTGCTGGCGGGCTACGCCATCAACCCGCTTATCACGCTGGGCGCGGGCGCCATCGGCTTAGTGGCAGGCTTTGCATGGCAGAAGCTGAGCAGCCTTTCCACAAATTTGCGGCTTGCAGCCAGCGTGCTGCTGGGGCATTTTGTGGGCTCCATGGTCATCACCTCGCTGGCGCTGCGCCTGTTTTACGGCTATCCGTGGGCAACGCTTGCTGTGCGCATCCCTAACGCCCTCATCCTGAGCGCCGTGAACGTTGTACTGCTGCGCATCCTGCTGGAAAACCGCAGCCTGATGAAGCTGGCAAAGAAGTAAGAGATTCGTAAAATGGAACACCGGGGCGTCGGCAGACGCTCCGGTGTTCCGAAATTTTTAATATTATTCCTTGAATCGAGGCAGTATCTATGAACTACGAACAGGCAATGGAATACATCCACGCGGTGCAGTGGGCGGGGCATAAGCCCGGGCTTACCCGTACCCGCACCCTGCTGGCGGCACTGGGCGACCCGCACAAAAAGCTGCAGTTCGTCCATGTGGCGGGCACGAACGGTAAGGGCAGCACGGCGGCGATGCTGGCTTCCTGCCTGCAAGCCGCCGGTTACCGGGTGGGGCTGTATACCTCGCCCTTCATCAACCGCTTCAACGAGCGCATCCAGATCAACGGGCAGCAGATCCCGGACGAGGCACTGGTGGAACTGGTGGAGCAGGTAAAGCCCGCCGCCGACGCCATGGAGGACGTGCCCACCGAGTTCGAGATCATCACCGCACTGGGAATGCTCTATTTTGCGCAGCAGCAGTGCGATATCGTGGTGCTGGAGGTGGGGCTTGGCGGCACGCTGGATTCCACCAACGTCATCGAAAAGCCTGCCTGCGCGGTGATCACGGCACTGGGCATGGATCACGTCAAGGAACTGGGCCCCACGCTGGCGGATATCGCCGCTGCCAAGGCGGGCATCATCAAGCCGGGGTGCCCGGTGGTGAGCTACGGCGGCGCACCGGAGGCAGACGCCGTGCTGCGCCGGGTGGCGGCACAGCAGCACGCCCCCTTTACGGAGGTGGACTTTGCAAAGCTGCAAATCACCGGCGGGGATCTGGATGCAGTTACCTTCAGCTTTGACGGGCTGGACGGGGTGCGGCTGCCGCTCATCGGCAGCTATCAGCCCCGCAACGCCGCACTGGCCATCACCGCCCTGCGGGTGCTGCGGCAGCATGGCTGGAACATCCCGGAAAGTGCCATCCGCACCGGGCTGGAGCAGGTAAGCTGGCCCGGGCGCTTTGAACTGCTGCGCCACAGCCCGGCCTTTGTGCTGGACGGCAGCCACAACGCCCACGGGATGCGCGCCACGGTGCAGAGCCTGAAAGACCGCTTCCCCGGGCAGAAATTCGTCTTTCTGGTCAGCATCATGGCCGACAAGGATGTGGACGAGATGCTGGCGCTGCTGGCACCGCTGGCCGAGCGGTTCGTGACCGTAACGGCGCACAACCCCCGTGCCATGCCGGCGCAGACACTGGCCGAGCATATCCGCGCCTACGGCTGCACCGCCGAGGCTGCGGACAGCATCGAGGCCGGTGTAGCGCGTGCGGAAGAACTGGGCGGCGAAGGCCCGGTGTGCGCACTGGGAACGCTGTATTTCTCCGGCGATGTCCGGCAGGCCTTTGCCAAAATAAATAAAGCATAAAGCGATGGGGCTACTGCAAAATGCAGTAGCCCCATCGCTTATATAATACTATTTATACCCGCAGCTGCTTTTTTGCCATTTGCAGCGCACGGCGCAGCGGGCGGTAGAGCAGCAGCATCAGCACAAAATTGCCAACGCCGTGCAGTGCATCGTAGCTCAGCCCGCTGAGCCACCAGCTCAGGGCAAAGGCAGGCGTTTTGGCAAACAGATACACCGCTGCGCACAGCCCGCCGAAGCACAGGCCGTACAGCCCGCTGAACACCGCCCAGAAAAAGGCACTGTCCATGCGGCGCAGCAGCCATGCCAGCAGCGCCAGCAGATACCACACATACAGGTACATCATCCACCACAGGCCAAAGCCGTACAGCACGCCCTGCAGCAGAATGAATACCGTGATAGCGCCGGGCGTCTCCCGGGGCAGCTCCAGTGCAAACAGGATGATGAGCAGGCTTACCGGCTCCAGATTGGGCAGGCCGCTCATGGCCTGCTTGCTCACCACCAGCAGTGCGCCCATCAGGCCGCTGAGCACCAGCCGCAGCACCCGGGTGTGCAGCGCCACCGGCTTTTTACCCCTTGGTGTAGGTAAAGGCATAGCTGTCACCGTCGTGAAGTTCAATGTCGGCCACGCCCACGGTGGTCATCTCACCGGCAGCGTCGGTCAGGCACCACCATGCCTGGTCCTTATCATAGTCGGCAGTCTCGCCGTTCACGGTGGTCACAAATCCGGCCTCGGCTTCTTCCTGACTGATGATCCCGGCCTCGGCCAGTGCGGTGCTCAGCTTTTCGCCGTCGGTCACGTTCAGCAGTACGCTGGAAACGCTGCCGTCCGCAGCGGTAACGGTGAACTCCACCGTGGCCTGTGCCTTACTGGCAGCGGAAGAAGCAGCCTCGGAAGCGGCCACAGAAGAAGCCACAGAGGAGGCTACGCTGGAAGCGGTAGAGGAAGCGGAAGTGCCGCAGCCTGCCAGCAGGCAGACGGACAGCACAGCACTGAGGGTCAGAACGGCAAATTTATGCAGGTAGTTCATGGTTCAAAATCTCCTTGTTTCGTGTTTTGCGTGCAGGACGCACGGCAGATATAGTACCATGAAACCGGCTGAAAATCAACATTTTTTCTGCATGGCTTCAAAATATGCGGCGGCAACGCCTACCTGATTGGCTTCACTGCTGAAGGCGCAGGGCACGATCTGGCAGCGGGGTAAGCCCTCCATGTAAGCTTGTCCCGCCCGGGAGGCGTACAGTCCATCGTAGGCGCTGCGCAGGCTTTCCAGCAGCAGGGGCTGCTTGCTGATGCCGCCGCCGATGGCCACCTTTTCCACATCCAGCAGAACGGTCAGGTTAAAGATCTGCACCGCCACCGCGTGGCAGAACCGCCGCAGTACCTCTAAGGCTTCCGGCTCTCCGGCGTTGGCGGCGGCAAAAAAGCTGCGTCCGTCCAGCGGGGCGTCCTCCGGCAGCGCCTTGCGGGCGCGGTACCATTTGAGCAGGTTGCTGGTGCTGCACTGGCAGGCCATGTTCTGGTCCGGGGCGTCCCACGCTTCGGCGTTGGTGTTGACAAAGCTGTACTCTCCGGCGGTAAAGTGCACCCCGCGCACCAGCTGTCCGTTGGCAATAATGCCGCCGCCCACGCCGGTGCCGATGATGAACACCGCAGCGTTGCAGCAGTCCTTCAGCGCGCCGTTTGCCAGCTCTGCCATGGCGGCGGCTTTGCCGTCATTTTCCAGTATGACAGGGCAGCCGCACTTTTCCGCCAGCAGCTGCCCCACGGGGGTGGCGGTGTTGTACAGCAGCGCTCCGCCGTTGGAAACATAGCCGGTGCGGTTATCCACAAAGCCCGGCAGCGCCATGGCAATGCCGGTCACCTCGTCCTTATGGGGCGCATACAGCCGGTAGACTGCATCCAGAAACTGCGCCTGCGTATCTTGCGGCGTGGGCACCGCGCCGCTGTCCGTGCGGTGCATCTGCTCGTCCATGACCGAGTATTTGATCTCGGTGCCGCCTACATCAAAAACCATGATCTTCATCTTATAGCCCTCCCGTAAACGGTCGTTTTCTGTCCTTATTATGGCAAATCATCGCGGGAAAGTAAAGCCCCGGCGGTAAAAAAGAAAACTGCCAAAAACGCACCGGCTTACAGTTGCAATCCACCCCGCCCTGTGATATCCTGAAAAAAGAGTATCTGTTATATCAAGGAAGAAACTGCCATGGATTGCAAACTGCGTGCCAAAAATTGCGGCGGCTGCCCCCTGCTGGGGCTGGACTATGCCGCACAGCTGAAACAGAAGGAAGAAAAAGTGCGTGCTCTGGTGGGCAAATACGGCCCGGTGCACCCCATCCGGGGCATGGAGCAGCCTTACCACTATCGCAATAAGGTGATCTCCACCTTTGCTCCCGGCTTTGGTGGAAAACTGACCTCCGGCATCTACGCGGCAAACAGCCACAAGGTGCTGCCGGTGGAAAGCTGCCTACTGCAGGACGAGGTGCTGGACAAGACCATGCAGGCGGTGCGTGCTGCCGCCAACGCCTGCCGCTACCAGCCCTACGACGAGGACAAGGGCACCGGCCTTGTGCGTCACTGTCTGCTGCGGCGGGGCGTAGCCACCGGGCAGGTGATGGTGGTGCTGGTGACAGCGCAGCCGGTGCTGCCGGGCGCGAAAAACTTTGTCAAGGCACTGCTGACCGAGGCAGCGCAGCGCGGCGTGACTGTGACCACCGTGGTGCAGAACGTGAACAGCCGCAAGACCAGCGTGGTGCTGGGCGAAGCGGAAAAGGTGCTGTACGGCAAGGGGTTCATTCTGGATACCCTTTGCGGCAAGACCTACGCCATCAGCCCGCGCAGCTTTTATCAAATCAATCACGCCCAGACCGAAGTGCTGTACGGCCTTGCGGTGGAAGCCGCAAAGCTGACCGGCAAGGAGGTAGTGCTGGATGCCTACTGCGGCATTGGCACCATCGGACTGACCGCCGCCGACCATGCAAAGCAGGTGGTGGGCGTGGAACTGAACCGGGACGCCGTGCAGGACGCCATTGGCAACGCAAGACACAACGGCGTAAAGAACGCCCGCTTCTTTGCCGCCGACGCCACCCGCTGGATTGGCGAAGCGGCCGCAGCAGGGGAGAAGGCAGACGTGATCTTTATGGACCCCCCGCGCGAGGGCTCCACCCCGGAATTTCTTGCCAGCGTGGCCCGCATGGCCCCGAAGCGGGTGGTCTACGTCAGCTGCAATCCCGTCACCCTCGCCCGCGACCTTGCCACCCTGACAAAGCTGGGCTATAAGGCCGAGGGCTTTACCCCGGTGGATATGTTCCCGCATACGGAGCATATCGAGACGGTATGCGCATTGTCCAAACTGGATATCCACCGCAAAAAGCCATCCGGGAGGCGCTGAAGCATTTTTAGCGTGTCCTCTCTGCCGAGGACTTTTATGCAGAGAAAAGAACGTTTTGCAATTTTCCCTGCAAATGGACTGCGAAGGTAAATCCGCAGCTCCAGGTTGAGAAAAGCTTTGTGAAGTGATACAATAATATTGTATGTGCCCTGTCCGGGGCATCAGTTCACAGAACGGTATAACTTGCAATGGATAGATATTTTCTTATTTTAACGACCATTGATCTTTTTGTGCTTGGCTTTATGTGCCTTCTTACAAGGCTGAGCGAATCTTTAAATAAAAAGCAGAAGCGCGGGTTCCTTCTGGCCTTTGCGCTCATTGCGTGCATCTCGGTGCTGGAGGTCATCACCATCGTGGTGGACGGTGCTCCGCCGGGCTGCCGCTGGCTGAACATTTTGTCCAACTATCTGGGCTTCGGACTGACACCGGCAGTGGCGCTGTGTCTGGTATATGTGCTGGACAAAAAATCCATCATCCGGCGTGTATTCAAGGCGGCGGTGTGCTGCGAGGGCGCGTATCTGCTTTTTCTGGCGGTAACGCTGCCCTACGGGCCGGTGTTCTCGGTGAGCGCGGAGAACCTTTACGCCCGGGGCGAGTACTTCTATATTTATGTGGTGATGTACTATGCCGCCATGCTGTACCTTATGGTGGCTACGGTGCGCACGGCGACGGCCTTTCAGAACCGCAGCCGCATGCTGATCTACCCGCTGATCCTGTTTCTGGGCGCGGAGACCGTGATCCAGATCGCGTTTCCGGCGCTGCACGTCACATGGCTGTGCGTCACCCTGCTGGCCGTGCTGTACTATATCTATTGCAGCGAGATGTGGAACCAGCTGGACGCGCTGACCGGGCTTTTGAACCAGAACAGCTACCTGAACCGCACCGCCGAGATGCGCCGCAGTGGCGGGGTGCTGGTGGTGTTCGATGTGGACGACTTCAAGCAGGTCAACGACCGCTATGGGCATCTGCAGGGGGATGTCTGCCTTGCCGAGATCGCGGACTGCATCAAAAAAGCCTATGCCCGCTGCGGCTACTGCTACCGCATTGGCGGCGATGAATTCTGCGTGCTGCTGAGAAACGAGGCAGACGAGGCCCGCTGCGCAGCGGCGCTGCAAAAGCTGCTGGAAGAGCGGCGCAAAGAGATCACCCTTTTGCCAACGGTCTCCCTTGGCTCTGCCGTCTTTTCGGGGGAGGACGTGGTCACCGTGAAGGACTGCGCCGACCGCGCGCTCTACTGTGCCAAAAAAGAGCAGAAGGCCCGCGCCGCAGCGGAAAAGCATGCAGACGACAGCGAGCGGACAGCTTGAAAATCTGCCCGCACAACGGATAAACGGAGGAACACCGATGAACACAGACTGGAACAGCCCGCAGGGCGATTTTGATACTGCTGAAAAGCAGGGAGAACTGCTGATGCTGCTCAGCCGGCAGCAAGTCACCGTGCACACATGGGACGACCCGGACTTTGACTATATGGAGGAGCAGGATCTGGCGCTGGTGGTGCAAAGCCCCTCCGGCACAGAGGATCTGCTGATTGAACTGTGCGGAGAGTTCTCGGTGTTTTTTGAAAAGTGGCACGGCGAGTACGCCGCCACCGCCGAGGGCTACGCGCAGCTGCAGCAGGACATCACCGCCATTCTGGATGGCAAGGCGGGCGCACTGAGCCTTTATACGGAAAACGGCTGGCAGGGCACGGTGCTGTGCACCGAACTGCCCGGCGCAGAGGATGCCGCAGCCGCTGCGGTGCTCAAGCGCTGCTGGCAGGCGGCAAAGCCGGACGCCGCCCTGCCTGCGGGCAGTCGGCTGGAGCTGGTGTGCTGGGACCCGGCACAGAACCGGAAGGTACAGCTCCCGGCGGAATAATAGAGCAAAAAAGGTCGCTGCACGCATTTGTGCAGCGATCTTTTCTTATACGATCTGTTGTTTCTTGAAACGATTCGCCACATAGTTCGCGATTGCGGAAGCCGCAGTGCCCAGCGCGATGCCCAGCACTGCGCCGCCGAGGACATCGGTGGGGAAGTGCACATAGAGGTACAGCCGGGTAAAGGCGATAAAAGCTGCCAGCACCAGCGCGGGCGCGCCCAGCTTCCGGTTTTGCAGCCAGAGCGCGTAGGCAGCCGCCACCCCGGAAGCGGTGTGCCCGGAGGGGAAGGAATGCCCATGCGGACGCGCCACCAGCATGGTGATGGAAGTGTTGATATCGCAGGGGCGGGGGCGGGCGAACAGCGGCTTGAGGAAGAAGTGCCCCGCCGCCATGTACAGCACCAGCGCCACTGCCATGGCAAAGCCCGCTTTGCGGGTGCGCCGGAAGAGCAGAAGCAGCAGGGTGAACGCGATCCAGATCTCGCCGTGAGCCCCGGCATAATCAAAAAAGATGGAAATCGTGTTCATTACCGGGTTGCGGAACTGGTACAGCCAGTCCAGAAAAGCAAATTCAAAGGGCATGGGTTCCTCCTTTTGGGTGGTGAAAGAGCGGACTTTTTATACAATATAGCATATAAATATTAAAAAATACAAAATGTGCTGTAAATTTGCCTTTATAGCAGGGGAAAATCGGCCTCCGGCTGCTCCATCTGTTCCAAGGTGGGGTAGCTGTCGATGGCGCCGTGGTGCTGCACGCTGATGGCACAGAAGCGGTTGGAAAAGGCCAGATACTCGGTCAGGCGCTTGCGGGAAAGCTTTGGCAGCTCGGCGGCAGTCACGCCGTCCCGCTGCAGCTGCCACAGAAACGAGCCGATAAAGCCGTCCCCCGCGCCGGTGGCGTCCACCGCCGTCACTTTCGGGCTGCGGGCGCGGGCACTGGCGGTGCGGGTATAGGCGCGGGCACCCTTGCTGCCGCAGGTGTACAGCACCAGCTGCACATCTCCGGTAAAGAGCGTGGGCAGCGCGGCTTCAATATCCTCGGTGCCGGTGAGGAAGGGTAACTCCTCGTCCGAAAGCTTCAGGATATGGGTCAGGGGGAGAAACTGCCACACGGTCTGGCGCAGCTGCTCCCGGTCCGGCCAGAGGGGAAAGCGGAGATTGGGGTCAAAGCTGAGGATGGCGCCCGCCTCCCGTGCGGCAGTGATGGCGGCCAGATGGGCGTAGCGCATGGGGCTGTCCACCAGCGAGACGCTGCAAAAATGCAGGGCAAAGGCCTGCGAGAACCAGCCCGGGTCGATCTGCTCCGGGGCGTACAGCAGGTCTGCGGAGGGCTTGCGGCAGAAGCTGAAGGTGCGCTCGCCGTTTTCCGCTAAGCTGACGAAGGCCAGCGCGGTGCTGGCTTTGCTGGTAAATTCCAGATGGGAAAGCTCCACGCCGCATCCGGCCAGCGCCCGGGCGATCTTATGACCGAAGGGGTCATCGCCCAGCTGGCTCAGCAGCGCACTGCGCCCGCCAAGCCGGGCAACGGCGGCGCAGACATTGGCCGGAGCACCGCCCACCCGGGGGCTGAAGGCGGGTACTTCGTCAAAGCTGCACCCCACCCGGGAGGGGATCATATCGATCAGCGCTTCGCCGATGGAAAATAAGATCCTGTCGGACATAGGGCTTCTTCCTTTCTGCATACAGGTGTGCCGCACGGTGCGGCAGTGTTCAGTATACACCCGCAGGGCGCTGTGCGCAACTGCTTCTTTTATACGGTAATGGGCGGGTTTTGCGGTTGACTTGCAGCGGCAGATATGCTACAATTTCCAGACGTATGCAAAAACAGGGAAAAAAGGGAAAAGTGTATGGATCTGACAAAACAGTTCTTTAAATATGTCTCGCAGAATATTTTCGGTCTGCTGGGTACCTCGTGCTATATTCTGGCCGATACCTATTTTATTGCGCAGGCCGCCGGTACAGACGGCGTTACCCTGCTCAATCTCTGCCTGCCCATTTATAACTTTATTTTTGCCATTGGCTCCATGATCGCGCTGGGCTCGGCCACCCGCTACGCCATTGCCAAGGCGCAGAACGATGCCCGGGGACAGCGGTATTTCTCCAACGCCATCCTGTGCGCCGTGCTGGCGTCCATCCCGTGGATGCTGGCGGGTGCCTTTGCGCCCGGGGTGCTGCTGCGGCTCATGGGCGGCGATGCAGGCATCGTGGCGCTGGGCATCCCCTATGCGCGCATTTTTCTGCTGTTCACGCCGTTTTTTATGTGCAACTACATTGTTTCGGCCTTCGTCCGCAACGATGGCGACCCCTCCCTTGCCATGGTGGCGACGCTGAGCGGCAGCCTGTTCAACGTGGTGTTCGACTATATCTTCATGTTCCCTTTGGGGCTGGGCTTGGCCGGTGCGGCGCTGGCAACGGCGGTTTCGCCCATCATCAGCATCGCCATTTGCAGCCGCCACTTCCTTAAAAAGGAAAACACCCTGCAATTCGTGCGGCAGCTGCCCTCGGCAAAGCTGCTGGGGCAGAGCTGTCAGCTGGGCATCTCCGGCTTTGTGGGCGAGCTTTCCTCCGGCGTGACCACCACAGTGTTCAACTTTCTGCTGCTGGGTCTGGCAGGCAACGTGGGCGTAGCAGCCTACGGCGTGGTGGCAAACTTTGCGCTGGTAGCTACCGCCATCTTCAACGGCGTGGCACAGGGCGCACAGCCGCTGGTGAGCCGCTGCTACGGCCAGAACGACCACGCCGGGGCGCGGAAACTGCTGCTGCTGGGCAGCGGCACCGTGCTGGTGCTGGCGGCGGTGCTGTACGCTGCGGTGTTCGGCCTGACCGATACCTTTGTAAGCTGGTTCAACAGTGAAAACTCGGTGCAGATGGCGCAGTACGCCCACACCGGGATGCGGATGTACTTTGTGGGCTACTTCTTTGCAGGCTTCAACATTATGGCGGCGGGCTATCTGAGTGCCGTGAACCGCCCGGCAGAGGCCTCCATCACCTCCATCTGCCGGGGCATGGTGGCCATTGTGGCCTGCTCGCTGGTGCTCAGCGCGGTGTTCGGGATGCCGGGTGTATGGGCAGCCTTCCCGGCCTCGGAACTGCTCACCGCGCTGCTGACCCTGTTTTTGCTGCGCAGAAAAGAGAGCGGAAAAGCTTAAATATACATCTCCTGCTCCCGCATGGTCTCCTCGGGCGTAAGCCCGGACTGTGCGGCGCGACCGGTCAGTGCCCGCCATTGTGCAGGGGACTGGCCGGTTTCTTTTTTGAATACCCGGCACAGGTAGTTCGCCCCAGAAAAGCCGCACAGGCTGGCCACCACGTCCAGCGTGTACTCTCGGTGCAGCAGCAGCCGCTGCGCGGCCTCGATGCGCACGGTGGTCAGGTATTTGCCCGGCGGCACGCCCACGGCGGCGGTAAAGGTGCGCACCAGATGACTTTTGGAGACCCCCAGCCGCTCGCTGAGCTCCTCCACGCCGTACAGCCCGGCGTAATTGGCGCGGATGTCCTCAATAGCGGCCTGCACCAGCGGCGGCAGGGCGGGCGCGGCGCTGTCGGCATCTGCCAGTTCGCACAGCAGGGCAAAGACCAGCTGGCTGCGGGCACGGCTGTGGGTGGGCTTTTCCTCGGCAAGGCGCCCCATCAGCTCGGCAGCGGCAGGGCAGGTCTCGCCTTTGGCAAGATAGGGCAGCTCCCGCAGGCCGTTTAAAAACTGCGTGCTGGCCTGCCCGGTCAGCTGGACGCACAGCAGGTGGCAGCTGTCCTCCGGGGTCAGGGTGAGCGGGGCGCGGCTTAAAATCAGGTGCCCCGCCGCAGCGGACTGCGGCGGCAGTACCAGCACAGAGCCGGCGGGCGCAGCCGACGCCCCGGGCAGGGAAGCCGTGCATCTGCCGCTGGAAACAAGGCAGACCCACAGCCCCTCGCCGGTCAGGGTGCGGGGCGCGGAAAGCTGCACATCCAGCAGCGCAGCTGGTGCGGCGATGGTGTTCCAGTCAAACAGCAATATCTGACACCTCTAATCAATAAAATGCTATTTTATATCACAAAATTATCTGTTATTATAGTACCAACGAAACAACACGCCGTCAAGGGCGTGAAACACCAAATATTTTACGGAGGATAACGATTATGGCTTCCATTAGCTGCCAGCACATCTACAAGATCTATCCGGGCGCAACTGCCCCGTCTGTTACCGACTTCAACCTGGAGATCCAGGATAAGGAGTTCATCATCTTCGTCGGCCCCTCTGGCTGCGGCAAGTCCACCACCCTGCGTATGATCGCTGGTCTGGAGGAGATTTCCAAGGGCGAGATGTACATCGGCGGCCGTCTGATCAACGACGTTCCCCCGAAGGATCGTGATATCGCCATGGTGTTCCAGAGCTACGCTCTGTACCCCCACATGACCGTTTACAAGAACATCGCTTTCGGTCTGGAGCTGCGCAAGACCCCGAAGGATGAGATCGACAAGCGCGTGCACGAGGCTGCTAAGATCCTGGAGATCGAGCACCTGCTGGATCGCAAGCCCAAGGCTCTGTCCGGTGGTCAGCGTCAGCGTGTTGCTCTGGGCCGTGCAATGGTTCGTAACCCGGCAGTCTTCCTGCTGGACGAGCCTCTGTCCAACCTGGATGCTAAGCTGCGTACTTCCATGCGCACCGAGATCATCAAGCTGCACAAGAAGCTGGCTACCACCTTCATCTACGTTACCCACGACCAGACCGAGGCTATGACCATGGGCGACCGTATCGTTGTCATGAAGGACGGCATCATCCAGCAGGTCGATACCCCGCAGAACCTGTACGATATGCCCTGCAATATGTTCGTTGCAGGCTTCATCGGCAGCCCCCAGATGAACTTCCTGGACGGCACCCTGATCAAGAAGGGTGACCTGTACGGTGTTGATCTGGGCGGCGACGTGATCCCCCTGCCCAAGGAAAAGACCGCCGACGGCAAGCTGGATTCCTACGTTGGCAAGAAGATCAAGATGGGCATCCGTCCCGAGGATATCGATGACGAGCCCGAGTTTATGGCAAAGCACACCGACTGCCAGCTGGATGCTAAGGTCGATGTTTCCGAAATGATGGGCGCTGAGATCTACCTGTACCTGGAGTACAAGGGCAACAAGATGACTGCTCGTGTTGCTCCCACCTCCAAGGCTCGCAACGGAGACACCGTCCGCGTTGCATTCGATCCCCATAAGGTGCACCTGTTCGACATCGAGACCGAGCAGACCATCCTGAACTAAGACTTAGCAAAGATCATTTTTGATCCTCCTATCATACGAAAGACCGCCGAAGGGAAACCTTCGGCGGTTTTTCGTTTTGGAAAACCCTCTCAGTCATCGCTGCGCGATGCCAGCTCCCCCGAAAGGGGGAGCTTTTAGCATGGCGGGAAGGTTTCTTATTGCACTTAGTACTTTAACAACGAGGGCAACGGCATGCGCCCTCTCCGTCACCTGCGGTGACACCTCTCCCAAAGGGAGAGGCAAGAGCACTGCGGGAAACTTTCTCATTGTACTTTAAACCTTCAGCAATGGGCCTTAGACCTTGGCTCCCCCTTCGGGGGAGCTGGCGCGGGAGCGCCTGAGAGGGTTTTCAACGCGGCGGGCATTCCTAATCATTTTATCTGTGCGCCCTGCCGCACCAGCTCGATGAATACGTTCATCTGCGGGGTCACCCATTTGTCCCGGTGGTAGAACAGCTGCCGGTGCATCATGACGGTGCAGTCCGGTACGTTCAGCCGTGCCAGACGCCCTTCGGCCAGTGCGCTGCGCACGATGTACTCTGGCAAAAAGGAAAGCCCCATGCCCTGCTCCACCATCTGGCACAGCAGCGCGGCGCTGCCCAGCTCCAGATAGGGGTGGATGGCAAGGCCGTGCGCCGCCATGCACTGGTCCAGTGCGTCCCGGTAACTCATGCCCCGCTCGGTGAGCAGAAACTCCTGCCGGGGCAGAATGTCCAGCGGGAGCGCGCTTTCCTGCGCCAGCGGATGCTGCGGTGATGCAATGAAGCACACCGGCTCCGGTACATCTGCCGCCAGCACCAGCGCAGGCTGCAAAAGGGGCTGGTCCAGCGTGTAGACAAGGTCTACCTGATTGGTGCTCAGCAATTGCAGCATTTCGTCCGTGGAAGCGGTGTGCAGCACCAGCTCCACCTGCGGGCAGCGGGCATGGTAGCGCTGCAACAGCTCCGGCAAAAAGGTGCTGCATACGGAATCTGCCAGCGCAATGCGCAGACTGCCCCGCACCTGCTGGGCGGGCTGCAAGGCGGCCTGCGCTTGCTGGGCAGTTTCCAGCAGGGTGCGGGCGTAGCCTAAAAAGGTCTGCCCGGCATCGGTCAGGCGCACCGTTTTACCCACGCGGTCAAACAGCGGGGTGCCCAGTTCGGCCTCCAGCTGTGCGATTTGGGAGGACACCGCCGACTGCGAGTAGCCCAGCTGCCGCGCGGTGCGGGAAAAGCTGTGCAGCTCGGCGATGTGCAAAAAGGTATTGACAGTCCGCAGTTCCATGAACGGCTCCTTTTATAACAGGGTGATGTCCCGCACGGTGAGCTGAGCACCGTCCACGGTAAAATGCACTTCCAGCCCGGCAAACTCCATACCGTACACCCGCTGCGGGTCGTGCTGGTAGGAGGGGCGGGGGTCACTGGCAAGCACGCCCTGCAGTGCGGCACGGTCGGCCTCCGGTACGGTCTGCCACAGCGCTTCCGAGCAGGACACTTCCAGATGGTGGGTGCGGGTCTGCCCGGTAAAGCCCTCGGCGGCATTCGGGTGGCAGTCCGCGTAGGGAATGTAGGGCTTGATATCGTAGATGGGGGTGCCGTCCATCAGGTCGGCACCGCGCACGATGAGCACCGGCCCCACGTCCGGGCGCTGCTCAATGGCCTCCAGCTTTACGCTGGAAAGCCCCAGAGGGTTCGGTCGGAAGGGGGAGCGGGTGGCAAACACGCCCACCCGGGTGTTGCCGCCAAGGCGTGGCGGGCGCACGGTGGGAGACCAGCTTTCCCGCACCGCGCCGGAAAACTGCCACACCAGCCAGATATGGCTGAAATCCTCCAGTCCGCGCAGGGCGTCGGGGTTGCGGTATTCCGAGGTAAAAATGATCTCGCCCCGCAGCTCTTCTACCAGCCCGCTCTGGCGCGGGATGCCGAACTTGGTGGGAAAGGCGGTATGGATATGGGCAATGACCTTCAGGGTCATGGCTTCGGGTGCCTGCTGCATAATGAACTCCTTGCTCAATAGATCTTTTCAATGGGGCAGTCGGCGGGGATGCCGTACCGGCTGCGGAAGGCCTGCAATTCCTGCGGACTGCGGATCAGCTGTACCTCGGTAAAATGGCCGGTGTGCAGATCCTGAAACCCGGCCACCTGCTCCCCGGTGCAGATGCTGCACCGCAGCACCGGCTTCTGGGCGGCGGGGTCGTAGGAGGGGGATGCTTTCTTTTTGCCGAACACAGGCTGCTCCTTTCTCTCCTTATCTTATAGGCCGCGGCAAAGCCCCACGGCCTTGCCCTCGATGTGCAGCTCCGAAAGCTGCTCTCCGGCGTAGAACATGGGCGGGCAGACGGCGGCGTTATCGGCCAGCAGCATCACGGCATCGCCCTGCCGGTGAAAGTGCTTGAGGGTGGCTTCCTCGCCTACCCGCACGGCAGCGATCTCGCCCTGCTCCACCTCGGGCTGGCAGCGGATGCATACGATGTCCCCGTTGCATATCGTGGGAGACATACTGTCACCGTGGCAGGTCAGGGCGAAATCCGCGTGCCACGCGGCGGGCACCCCGATATAGCACTCGATGTTCTGCTCGGCGGTGATGGGGGTGCCGCAGGCGATGGAGCCGATCAGCGGCACCTGCACCATGGTGGGCAGCGGCTCAAAGCCCGGGGGACAGGCGCAGGGCGCGTCCAGCCCCAGCAGAGCAGCGGGAGTGGTCTCCAGCGCCTGCGCCAGCTCCTCCACTTTGGACTGGGGCAGATCGTTGATGCCTTTTTCCAGCTTAGTGATGGAGGAACGGGAGCGGTAGCCCATGCGCCGGGCAAGCTCCTCCTGCGAAAGACCCAGCTGCTCCCGGCGCAGACGGACACGGGTGGACAGATCAGACATGACGGTTCTCCTGAAAACTATGTGTTGTGGTGTGCGATACAGCGTTCTGCCTTGAGTATAGCAGAAAATTTCCTGAAAATCAACAATTACGGTGCGTTTTGGAAATGATAGGTTGACAGTCAATCAACATGAGAGTATAATACAACCAATGATTGTTTCAAACGCAGCGAACTACAAAAAAGGAGCGAAGCCATGGCAAACACGAATCTGATCTACACCTACATTCAGGACAGCGGCTACAAGCTGCAATATGTGGCCAGTGTGCTGCACATCAGCAGCAACACCCTGCGGCACAAGCTGCTGGGCGAGACCCAGTTCAAGCTGGACGAAGCCGAGCGGCTTTCCACCATGCTGGGCCTGACGATGGCCGAGCGGGACGCCTGCTTTTTCGATGCCGAGAACCGGTTCTCGCGCAGTGCAACGCTGGAGCTGCCCAAAAGGGGGAAGCGCCAGTGACACCGGAGCAGCGCGATGTGACCCGGAACGCCCTGCGCAAGTACGGCGAGCGGCACTGGGCGCGCACGCCGGAAAACCGCCGCTGGCAAAGCGCCATTGATGAGGGCATCGACTATTATCAGGTGCACGACCCCATGCGGGCAGACCTGCTGCGGATGCGCTTTTTTGAGCAGCGCCCGGAGGACGAGATCTTAGAGCAGCTGCACATCGGCCGCACCACCTACCAGAAGGCGTTGCAGGACCTTTTGAGCACCATCGCTGTCTACGCCGCCCAGCGCGGCGCGTTCTGAGCAAACAGCCGTGAAAAGCAACCATAAAACAGGGCTGCTGCACCGTGTTTCGTGCAGCAGCCCTGTTTTGGTTATTTCTTCTTGGTGTTCGGGTCCTCGCAATGGCTGTGGCAGGAGGCGCAATTGCCGTTGCAGCCCTCACCCTTCCAGCCGCCCTGTCTGGAGATCCAGACCACAGCCAGCGCAAACAGCACAGCCAATATTACCAGCGTGATGATCCCGCGAAGTGTCATATTCATCCCTCGATTTCTTTTGTACGGCTTTCTGCCCCAAGTATACACGATTTGCAGGCAAAGAGCAACAGCCTGCCGCACATTTTTTGTGCAGGGTGCAGCCGGTGCGGCTGCCCGGCGGTAATGTTGCACGCCCGGCGGGCAGCGCACCATTTTTGCAGCCGGAGAAAGTGTTTCGAAAAAAGTAAAATAATTTTAAATTAGGGCTTGCATTTCGGCAAAGGCCGTGCTATAATAATCATGTTCCAGTTCGGAGCACACAACACAAGCAAATATGGAGGATTAGCTCAGCTGGTTAGAGCACCTGCATCACACGCAGGGGGTCTGGGGTTCGAGTCCCTAATTCTCCACCAATCAGTTTGTACTCGAACCCGATTCTTTATGAAAAAGGGTTCGGGTACGTTTTTTGTTTACAGGAAGTTCTGAGAAGGCACTACTCGGAACAGTAAGCAAGAACAAGTAAAGGCAGGGTATCACCATGGAGGTGGTACCCTGCCTTTGCATTTGAATTGGGTAGAGAAAACCACTTTTGTCAAAAAGATAAGCTTGTTCCATCTACCATGATGGAATCTCCCTATGCTTTTCACACAAAAATCACCAAACAGAGTGAACGCTCGATTGCATCATCAGGATATTCGTATCGAAGGATACACTATGCCATCCTAGTGCAATGGCAGAGGTCAAATTACGGTTTCCGCAGTGACCCATTAGCACAGAAAGGCTAAACTAAAAGACGAAAAAGCTGACGTTAAGCATTGTATTCATCGTCTTTTGATGGAACGAATTCTCAAACGAAGGTAATCGTCCTTCTCTGTTTCCTCAATATTGGAAATATATCCTGTTTCCTTAAGTCGTGAAGCAAGCTGTCTATCATTTGGCGATTTCGTAAGTTTTACAATATGTCTTGAATCTCGATTGCTGAAATCAGGGTACAGGAAAGACAGTTCGGTAAAAATGCGTTCAAAATCATCCGCATTCAAAATGTCGAGATGCTGAAGAAAAAACATTTTCTTGCTTTCCGAATTCAGCAAAGGCCATACGATATTAAATATTTCGTTTGTGAACCGAAAATCAGAATTCACGAGAGAAAGAGCAATAGAAGTAGTCAAGAACTCCTTAGAAAAATGTTTGAGCAATACGGATTTTATAGCTTGATTAGCTTTGGAAGAACAAATCAATTCCTCAAACAAGGGCTGATCTATTTCGATAGAATCAATGACTTTTATGAACTCATGCTGATTTTTCAAAATATACTCAAGTGACAAAGCTTTAGACTTTGCTTTCAACTTCAAATAGCCGTCAATTGTAAATGGAAAGTAGTTGCAATCTATCATAATAGAAAGTTTACTTTCGGACAAATCCCAAAATGGGAAATCAGGACTTTCGATAGAGAATCGATGAATGAAATAAGAAAACGAATTATCATCAATATCTGAACTGATGATATCTTGAATCAATTTATTATCAGCAGAAAGGTCTGATTGAGAACAAAGAGATTCTTTTTCACTGATAATAAAAGATAAAAGTTCAGAAGTTAAGCCGAAGTGACTCCAGTATACAGTGACGTTATGAAAAGAGGAAATGATTTTTCTCTGACAAACAATTAAGTTCCACAGATTTAAAATTTCAGATGTTTGTGAATCTATTTTGGATTCACAGCAAAATTCAGGAAGACGAAATGATTCATAGGTGATGATTTTTTCACACAAATCCGCATTGCCAACAGATGATTCAAGCATTACTATTATCGCGGACACATCATCGGATGCAGTAGAGCCTGCAAGAACGTTTTCTACAAAAGAAACGAGATCCGTTTGTACATACTCGTTAACAGGTGTGTTTTTTAATGAAAGAATTGCAGTGTATGGCTTTTGTGAAATAAAACAATCACTAAGAGAGCAGTCATAATGTAATATAGCGAGGCGTGTCATAACCCGATTGATTATATAACAGTCGTTATCAAAGATATATGAAATTATAGAGGTTGGAACATGATCTATATGAACGTTTGAGAATTTTATGTTTAGAGATTCGATACAGGAAATGACATCTTCTGCAGGAACAGCCAGAAGCATCTGTAAAATATCAGGATGAGATTCAATGAACGCAGCCATTGTATTGTTCTGATTGAGTGACTGTAACTCAGAAGACGGAATATAAGTGATTAAAAGTGAAAGATATCTAATTTTTCTTTTATAGGAAAGCTCAGACTTGTTAAATACATATAGCCAAATACCTTTCCATGAAGATGCCAGGGACTGCACAAAAACATCTAAATGCTTTGTGATATCGATGAAAGAATCAATGAAGTTCCAACAGAAGTCACTTCCGTTGTGAAATTGGGAAAAAAGTATACCAAACTTTTCGGATTCTTGCGGAAGGTCAAAAAGCCGCTCCAAAAGTGCATAATTAAGAATCTCTTTTTGTTCAAACTCATATGGCTGCAATCTATTGATAACCATTTCAGTTTTATTTAGAGTATAATCGAATGGCAAGGCGGTCTGAGTTTTGACGCTGAGGATGAAATTCATGTCATCCTTTGTAATGCTTGTTCCTTTAAAATAGTTGATATAATTAGTGTATTCTTCATCAATATAACCACGTCGAAGCAAAAACACAAGTAACTTGTTATCGCAAACTTGAGAAGACAGGACATCGGTTGCTGAGTAGTAGTTTATCAAATTTTTTAAAGACTGTTTCGAAAGATTTTTTTGTTGCAATTTGCAGGTTTCAATATCAGATTTGAGCTTTTCGTAACCTTGTGCTTCCGCTTCGTGGAATGCTTGCCATCTATCAACATAATTTGACACCAGCGAGGACAAATCATCAATTTCTTTTTCGGAACGATCGGTATAATAAGAATGTGAAAAAATCTGACGACATTCTATGCGGCATTGTTTGACTTTTTTGAGAGCAAGCAAATCAAATGAGTCGGTCATAATTCTGCTGTAGTCAACATCAAAGGAAGATGAATATGAGTAAATACGGGTGACGATTTGATTGCTTCCAGCGAGGGAAATAAGCATAGAAAATTTCACTTCATTGCTATTTTGCAATACGTCCGAATGAACTTTTTTGAGCAATTCTTCGGCATGCTCGATCTTGTGCTGTAGGACTTCTGATTGAGCATAAATGAATTTTTGCTTGTCGGAAAATGCTTCTTTTACAACGCCGCTTTCATTCTGCAAGTCCGAAAAATCCTTCGGATAGAGATTTTTGAAAGCCATTATTGCAAACATTTTATCTTCCGATAAAGAAAGTTCGTTTGCTAGAGTATTTTTGTACACAATGAATTCGTTGCATATATTTTGAAGCGTTCTCATATCGGAAATAAATGGAGCCACATCAAAAACCGTTTCTTGCAAGATACCTTGGAATTGAGGGAATCCGCTGTTTGGGTTTATTTTCTGGAGAAGAATTTCGCTAGAATTCGTTGAATTAATAATTGGAACAACAGGAATGATAAAATCAAAAAATTTCGTACGATCATTTCCAACAAAGATGTCATCTTTGACAGCATAAATGAAAATTATGGGCTTATTTATAGCATCATCATTGTTGAGTAGCGTGTTTAGCTCCCTGAGATGCACAAATAGTTCGGGATTATCGAGCCGATCGAGATCCTCAAAAAACACATATCGAAAATTCGTTTCTTCAAAAAAATATACAATCTCATCGAGGTTTTTATTAAATACGGATTCTTTCGATAATTCTGATGGCTCAATAGACGTGTTGTCGCTAATCTTAAATTGCTTTATGGTGAATTTTGATAAGACAAAACGATAAATCAGAGATATAGTCCATAACGCAATAACAAAAACAATTAAAAACAGAACGAGAGATAATGCAGGACTTAAATATATCCGGTTCCCTGCATTAACAATATTTTGATAGACGCTAAATAGAAAATCATATTTAAAAACAAAGCAAAATAAAAAGAGAAAAAGTAGAAAAATGAGTTCGAGAAAGAATATTCTACAACTGTCAATGGTATGCAACTTGCGATACCGACTCTGAGGAATGCGAGAATATTTAACTTTATAAAAAAGTTGCTTTAAAATCCCGGTTTCAATTTCATCAATATCAAGCTTCACCTTTGAAGTTGAAAGAGAATTTGAATCCTTAAGACCACTTGAAAATGTAGCCATAGAAATTTTTAACGAGTTTTTTGAAGAGGGAACATTTCGACCGTGAAACCTATCATTGATTTGAGCATAAAGAGATTTGGAATCATTTTGCTTTAAAAAGGTATCAATAATGCTACTTTTTCCTGATCCATAAGGCCCTGTAAGCGCAATGTTTTTAATCTTTGGATCTTGCAAAGCCCAATTTAAAGAATAAAGATATTCATCTCCATTTTCAATAGCGTCATTTGGAGCGAGGTCTTTATAATCTGAATTTGTCATAAAAGAACTCCTTTTGAACTTGAGTAATTGTTTTTTACATGATACCTTAAAAACAAGAGAAAATCAACCGTTCTTCGACCAAATAATATATGTGCGTGAAATGCTAATGGGTTGCAAAACACTGCCGCTCCAAGATGGGAGGAACTCTCCATCGCCTGCACTGGGGTCGAGGGTTCGCTGGATATCACAATAGCGTTGCGGTCTGAACGAACCATCTCATCTGCAATGACCCATTTGTGTATGCCGGACTAATCCTGAACGGTTAACCAAAGGAATATCTGAAGAATGTGGTTGCGAGTCTCGGTCTAGAGGAATGAACACAAAAACAGGATGCGCCCACCCGGACGCACCCTGCAAAAATCCACACACGATAAGTAAGGCAGGGAGTTCCCCAACGGGAACTTCCTGTTTTTCTTTGGTTGCAATATGAGCCTGTTCCGCCTGCCACTCAGCAAACTCCCGTTGACCTTCCTCGCTGTTCCAGCAGGCAAGGATGGCCGGGTAGAATGCCCGTGCCAGACGGTCGATGACTTCATCGGGGTAAGGGGAAGTGTTTGTGGACTTTTTCTTTTTGTTCAAACGCACACTCCTTTGACTGTCCCACCGTGGCAAAGCCGGGCAAGAAAATCAAAGTTCCAATTTCATGTCAGGCGCAAGGGCGCGGATGCTTTCCGCCCTGTACTTGCGGCTGGTGGTTCATTGATGGCTTACAAGTGCCTGCCGTTATGCCGTTTTAGAGGATTCACTGCTGGATTCTGCAAGAACTTCGTCCAGCGTTTTCAAAAATTCAAGATGAGGTTTCAAGGCAAAGCGAAGAACTTTGACCTGTTCCGGATGCGTAAGAAGTTTCGGGTTCAAGTCGAACGTAACCTCCCAACTCTTTCGCATGAGAGATTCAGCATTGTGGAGCCGGTAGTACAGTTCGAGAAACTTTTGGGGAACATCATAGTTTTCATCAATGGTGTTGCTGGCGGCTTTCTCTGCCTGCTTCACAGTTACCTTGTTAGGCTTGACCTTCTTCGGCTTCGGCACATAATTCTTGATTTCCTCAAAAATTTCAGCCTGTTCTTCGGGCTTGGCCTTGCCGAGATTTTCGAGAAGATAATCGGGAATGTGCAGTTCCTCGCGGAAGAACCGATCACGGAAACCGGGAGACAATTCATCCGCAACGTCAACACCGTGCGCATAGTATTCTGCACGGCGGACAGAACTTGCACTGCTGTGATTTTCCTGTGCGATGCGCTCACAGGTTTTCATAGGCTTCTGGTTGTGTTCAGACTGAACACTGCCAGATTTCTTTGCAGTATGCTGATTGCCGCGAAATGCCTCGGTACGCTTTTCAGAGGAATACTGCTTGCCCATCAGAAACTTCTTCTGCTCCGGCGTGAGGTTGCGCCGCCCCAACTGGTTCTTACAAATCCATGCGAGGACTTCTTCTCTGCTTTCAAACGGGAGCGGCATGGTGGAGAAAG
>OGKA01000503.1_pt1 | contig 42353 bp, 35 predicted proteins | sample 1572211 | NCBI WGS metagenome assembly OGKA01 (sample SAMEA2582125, study PRJEB24529) | metagenome | biome: Human gut stool | place: China | collected 2011 | reverse complement strand
CAGGTGCTTCAGAAGCTGTATTATTTACATCATTTTTCTTATTTACACCATCTAATGACTTCATTGTCGGGATTTTAAGTCAGTTTAATTTAAAATGGCTTATTTCCCTTTAACTAGCCGCTTTTCCGCATCTCCACCACAGCCATATAACGCTATTTCATTGATTAAAACCTTTGAATTTGTCGTACTCTTGTCGTATGGCACACAAGTTGTCGTACCCTCTGTCAGTCCTAGCCGGACTCTTTCCTAAAATACATCCAATTTGTGTGCTAAATTTTCAATCGCTTCCTGTTTCTTTGCATCGGTGACTTCCGCATATATGTCCATCGTGGTTTCAATATTAGCGTGTCCCATTATGGACTGGATCACCTTTAAATTTGTTTCATTCTCGCAAAACCTCGAACAAAAGGTATGCCTCAAATGATGACATGAAAAATGTGGTATTAGCACTGGCTCCCGGTGTTGCTTGGAAGCATTAACCACTTCTTCTGCATTGTACGATTCGTATATACGCTTGATTGCCCGGTTGATAGACTGCGGATTGTGGACGTACCCAAAACGGTTCGTAAAGATAAAACCTTTCATCCCGTCAATCTCCGTTTCGTTGAATCCATTTTCCTGTTGGTCTGCAAGCTCCGCCCGGAGTGCATCATAGACCGCATCCATCATCGGAATACTGCGTATACCCGCTTCTGTTTTTGGGAGTGATATAGAAAACGTACACATCGGGTGTTCCTTAAATTCTCTGCTGTAATAAACCAGACTGTGGTTGATGCTGATTACACGTTTTTCAAAATTTACATCTTCCCACCTTATCCCGATTGCTTCTCCAATCCTGCACCCCGTCCCTAATAAGAACTTAAATAAAGATGTCCAACGGTAATATGTAGGATTGCTTTCTATATAGTTTATAAAGGCTCTCTGCTGTTCCAGAGTTAAAGCGTGTCTTACGCCATGATTTCTCCCCGGCTGTTTTTTGATCTGCGCCATAACCCCGTCACTTGGATTGTTACGGATAATATCATCCCGCACCGCCAACTGGAATGTTGGGTGAAGCACCGTATGGATTGTTTCTAATGTGTTAATCTGCATTTCCTTATCTTTCAGCAAGTGCTGGTAGAATTGCAACACATCAGAAAACTTTATCGCTGCGATTTTCTTCTTCCCAAACCCATTACGGATAAAACGGTCATACATATATTTGTAGTTCCTCATGGTTGTTCCCCTGAGTTCTGACTTTGTGGATATATACCTGTCAAAAACGAAATTGACCGTTGCACTGCCAGCCACATAAGTATCCAATCCGTCTAACTGGTCTTTAATCAGCTTTTCTTCCCTCTCACGCAGTTCCATAATATCTTTGGAATAAATGCTTCGGCGTTTTCCTTCCGGATCGGTATAAGTATAAACATACTTGCCATCGCAACTGCGCTGAGTTTCACCCTTCCTTAAAACCCTCCCTTTATTATCCTTTCTTGATTTTGCCATCTCTGCTCCTTTCTCAAGGAAAGAGATTTCGTACTAACTACTTATCGGTTCTTCCATTGCATACTGCAAATCAATCCCCTTTTGTAGTACCTGCGTTATGGTCATGTCATGTTTGGACGCATATTCCCTGAGTTTTGCGGCTTCTTCCTCTGTCAGCTTCAACCCGATAAGACTTTTTTTCGGATTGTCGGACTTTGGTCTGCCTGTCCTCGCCACAATATACACCTCCATCCATTTCATAATCATTATACTTTCAGTTTAACCAAAAGTCAACACTTATTTTCGGTTATACGAAAAATCTTTCTGCTTTGCATATGCGCATCTTGACTATTTCACACGAAATGATTCTAAATATTGGTCAAACGTATCTAAATCAACCAATACCATTCTATCAATTTTCAATATTGCGCCTGCATCTTTCGCCAAAGACTGAAATTTATTCATTCCCATGCTGTACATTTCTGCGCCTTCTTTATATCTGACTAACCTCTTTTTGTTAATCGCCTTCGGTATTCTCTGCATCAAAAACATCCTCCTAATTCTTTGCACAGCTTTATCTGCTAATAAACAGGCAGAATACGCTTCTTCCCATTTATTAGCAGATAAAAACTGCAATACAGGTAGCGGCTCATTACGCCGCCCACATCGGTCTTGCACCGTCATTTCATTGACCGGACTGCGGCTTTCCCGCAGCCCGGAAGTATCATTATCACAGATATGCTTCATCGCCCCATGTAACTGCTACATATTTTGCCCGATCTCACTCGCTCCTTACCTTTGCTTCAATGTCCCGCTTCGACATTTCCTCACGTTTCACCCTGTTATAAATCAGGGCAGGTACGTCATGGCGCATCTGCTTAGTGGCTCTGCATATCCTCACGTCCTGTATGCAACACAATATTCAGTTGTCAAGGTACATCTGCATTCAGTCCTGTCATCTTTCTGAAAGGGAAGAAAACTGGCAGGCTGTTATGCTATTTCAAAATCCAATATTTTGGTAATCAGTTTTGTTTCCAGCCGCCTGCGGAGCGTTTCATCTACGCAGTAATGCGGCTGTCCATATTCGTCATATAATTTCCTGACAGACAGGCTTGCTATGTAACCTTCATAATGCTTTAATACCGCATTAATCGCCTCCACATCGCCTTCTGTTGCTGCCTTAATCGTATGGAAAGGCAACAAACCATTTTCTCTTTTACATTTTCTTTTCATCTGTACTTCCCTCCATAATTTGTTTCAGCATTTCCAGCGAGCGTTTTCTGTGTTCATGAATGGTACTGCGGACAAGATTCATTTCTCTGGCAATATCCGCATCACTCATCTCCATGAAATAAGAAAGCAGTATCACATTACGCTTTTTTTCTGTGAGCGATTGCAGCGCTTCTGCTATCAGGGCATCTTTAACCTCAATATCATAGCCAAGTACCTGAAAGTAATGATTTTCCACTTTATACTCATCCATAATAGAAAGTTGATTCAGCTCCTTTTCCGGCAGTTCCGACAACATAACTTCGTTCTTTTGCCGATAGCCCATGTGCCTGATGTAATCTACCTTTTCGCCCTTTAATGCCATTTTGCATATCCGGTCAAACTGATGTCTGATTGTTTGTTCATAACGGGATGAAGATTGCTCCATAAGAGTTCACCTCCTTCCCGTTCCAACTGGATAAGAGCAAAATCGTATTTTCCCTTTCGCTCTTTATCCCGTATGGCTGTATTCCCATGTTCGGGTAAGGTGAAAAACTTTTTAAAAAGTTTTCATATATATAAAAAACGCCTGCGTGGGACATTACCCATCAGGCGTTTCCTTTATCAAATATTTTGTTTTACTAATATCTATATGCACTGCTTATTAATGAACTACGACTTATATTTTATTTAGGATCTTCCTTAAATCCCTTTTACTACATGGCTTCTCACTTTCTAGCATAATTTTTTTGTAATGAATAATGTTTAAAATATTGTTTTATGCATAAAAAACTAAATAATATAATTAAAATACTAACTATTCCTGATAATATAGAAAGTAAAATAGAATTATGATATAATCCTGTTGTTTTATATTGCGAAATAATATTAAGAGAGTATATTGGTAATAACTCTAATACCTTTTGAAATGGTGGTAATATATCTGTAAAATCAAAAAATATTGGGGCAATAATTATAATCAAAGAACTGAAAAGCACTGAAAATGTATTTTTCCCATAACAAGAGCATACACATATAATCATTGAAATTGCCCATGTTGCTAGCATTCCCTCAACAAACATAACTATTGCTAATTCCCCTACGCTAAAAAAACTTTCCGAACTAGCAAAAACTCCGATTGATTGAATACTGACTTTTGCCCCTTCAAAACCATATAAGGTCATATACATTAAAAAATTTATAACGTAAAATGCGCAATATATTATAAGTGAAATAGTATTCACCATAAATATTCTTATTAAAACAGATTTTTTTCTCGCCATTTTAGTAGAATAAACAATTTCTGCAATTTTATTTTCCTTTTCACAAATAAAAATTTTATAAAAAATAACAATTAAATATATAATAATAAAAATGGAAAATGTATTAGAAAAATTAATAATAAACTTTTGCCAACCTCTACAATATCCGAAAATAATTTCTCGATTATTTATATTTTTTAAGCCGCTTATATTACTATATTTCATCATATAAAGTTCTTTTTGATCTTCAGATAAATGGCCAATACTTTGTTTCTCTTTTTCTAGAAACTGTTCTATTCTAATTATAGTCTGCTCATTTACTTTTCCTTTGAACTGATTTTCTGCCTGTTTTCGTATTTCATTAGCCGCCTTTCCGTTCAACGCTTCAATTCCGCTATTATCGCCATTCAGTATATATGTATCATAGTATAGATAACTCGAAAAAAAATTGTATATCATGCCCAAAAACAAAATAAGCACTCCTACAAGTACTATTTTTCTTGGAGAAAGTTTTTTTATTTCATACATAAACATATTCATCATTTTCCTCCCACAAAATATAAATATAAGTCTTCTAAAGTTCCGCAGACACTTGTCGCTGAAGGTACTGGTTGAGCTTCATTTATGATTCTCACAATTTGCTGTCCTTCATTGTTTACCTTCGTATTACAAACTATTGAATTTCTTAATGTATTTGCATTTAATTCATTCTTATTACATTCCCATACTTTACCTCTTATATTAGTAAATGCTTGTTCTATTTGCCCAATATCTTCTATTGTTCCTGAATCCATAATAAGTAATCTGTTCGAAAGGTACTCAATATCTGATAAAATATGCGTTGAAATCAAAACAATCTTATCTATAGCTATATCACTGATTATACTTCTAAAGCGCACCCTTTCTTTGGGATCTAATCCAGCTGTTGGTTCATCTAATATCAAAATCTGTGGTTCTCCTAATAAAGCTTGTGCTATCCCTAATCTCTTTCTCATTCCTCCTGATAGCTCATTAAAATATTTGCTATTGCATTTTTGCAGATTGACCAAATTAAGAACATGATTTACCTGCTTATCTATATGGCTTTTTTTTATCCCCTTTAACAGTGCAATATATTTTAAAAAATCCAATATGCAAAATTCTTTATAACACCCGAAATCCTGTGGCATATATCCAATCAAGGCTCTATATTCATCCCCCATAGCAAAAATATTTTTACCATTATAAGTTATGCATCCACTATCTGGGATTTCCAAACTACTAATCATACTCATAAGTGTAGTTTTTCCAGCACCATTAGCCCCCAAAAGACCATATATTCCTCTTTCAAGATACAAATTTGCATTCTTAACTGCTACGGTTTTATTATACATTTTTCTGACATTACTTACCTTTAATTCCATCCTATCACGCTCCTGCATATTCTATTATTTTGCAGCTACAATTTGATAAATTATCAAAATAGCCTTTTACATCCTCATAAACTAAATTATCTATAATTTGCAAAATATATGGAATATTCTTAATATCAATTATTGGCATATTATATAAAAAATTTTTATATATCTCATCAAGAATGTACCATTTATTTAACCCTATTTTTTCAATTTCAGAAAATTGCTTTTTCAAATTATTTTTCCCTCTCATAATACTTTTTTTTGACAAAACAAAGTTTCTTATAACCCAATCTATATCTATACAATTTTCAAATGTTATAGTTAAATACATGATTTCTTTTGTTATTACTTTACACCCTATTGTGATTTTTTTTTCTTTCATAAAGTCTTTTAAAATTACTTCAAACAATTGTTGTAATATAATATTTTTTATGTCCTTATGCCACTCGACCAATAGGCAAAATATTTTTTTATTCAATTTTTGATTGTCTTTTATCACCAGCTTTTGATTTTTCAAACAACTTAATTTAGGTTCAACAAGAATTTTCGTTTTATTCTGCACCTTTTCTTTGCCAAAAATATTTTTACAAATCCCAAAAATTTTCTCATTATCTATATTGGAAAATATTATTAACCCAACTTCTACACAATTCAAATACTCATTAATAAATTTCAAAAAATTTGTTATATCAATTTTTTCTATATTTTCTTTTCTCCCAATTGGTAAATCTAATTTTCCCTCACTTAAAAGCTTAATTTTGCTTTTATTTTCTTCATTACGAATCTTGTTTTTTTTCATTTCTGTTAAAACTATTTCTTGTGCTTTCTTGATTATTCTATTAGGTATTTCTATTTGCTCAGTTATTTTACATATATAATTTAAAAGTCCTATAATTTCTTCATTATTTTGACATGAAAATTTAATTTGCATATGATCTAGGTCAGTATAACCTTCTGCAAAATATACTGAATCACTTAAATAATCCATCATATCCTCTAATATTACGATATGCTCAAATAGATGAATATAACCGCTTTCTATGGCTTGCTCAATATTAGACCCTATGTTAAATAGGATTCTAACCTCATACTCAGTCATTGGATACTTAATAGGTATCATAATTATTTTATTATTTAGTTTTTTTATATACATATTTATTATCACTCTCTTTCTCTACGATACATATTTAATTGGTTATTATACAAGGCATAGTATTCACCTTTTATATCCATTAAATCAGAATGTGTTCCTTGTTCTAGTATGCTTCCATTTTTTAATACTATTATTTCATCTGCTAATGGCACATTACACATTCTATGTGTCACAAAAATTGCTATTTTACCCCTTTTTATACTTTTAAATTTTTGAAAAATATTATATTCGGATAAAGAATCTAATGCCGCCGTAGGTTCATCTAAAATCAACATTGAATAGTTTTTTTTAATCAAACCTCGCGCTATTGCAATTTTTTGCCATTGTCCACCTGACAATTCCGTTCCTTCCGTCCATTCCTTTTTTAGCTGGGTATCATATTCATTTTTTAATTCTTTTATATCTTTTTCCAATCCAAGCATATTAGATATTTTTTTAATATAATTAATATCTATTTCATTTCCGCCATTACCTACTGCGATATTCGTTTTAACATCAAAAGGATATCTAATAAAGTCTTGAAAAACAACTCCAATATTACTAAATAAATCGGCTTGATTATAATCGTCTAAATTTACACCATTTAAATAAATTTCACCTGCTGTAGGTTTATATAATTTTAGCAACAACTTTAAAAAGGTGGTTTTCCCACTCCCATTTAAACCAATCAAGGCATATGTTGTATTTTTTTTAATTTTTACATTTATATTATTTAAAGTATTATGCAACTCTCCCGGATATCTAAAAGAAACATTTCTAAATTCAATTAAATCAATTTTTCCATCAATACATATTTTATCTTTTTCATCAACAGTATCTTCCTGCATAATTTCAAAATAATTTTTTATATACAAACAATCTTCGTATGTGGAAGTAATACTGGATAAAATCTCCTTACAGATCTCCTTAACGTTATCTAATGATGATATATACATTGTTATAGTTCCTATTGTAAGTTTTTGATATATCGCTATCACAATTATATATACTTTCAATATGAACGTAAGTATTTCTTCAACCATACTACCTAATGTTCTTTGTGTTGTTAATTTTTTTCTTATGTGTTTGTCTTCATCAATATTTCTACTCATCACTTTACAAATCTTCATAATAATATATAGATTACAATTGCAAACTTTTATTTCTTTAATACAATTGTAATTTATAAGAATATTTTTTAACGTGTTAATATACCTTCTATCTTCAGATCTTTTTTCAAATATTGAAAAAAGTTTATTTAATATATTATAATTCAAAAAAAATGCCGGAAATGGTACGAAAATTATTATTAAAGACAAAACTTTACTAAAATTCAGCAAAATAACAATCATTCCAATAAAACTCACTATATTTTGTACAACGCTTAGTAATGTTTGCAAGACACCAATTTCCCTAGCTGCTGTTTCTTTGTTTGCCATCTCAATTTTATTATAAAATTGGGAATCATCAAACCTATATAGTTCGAAGCTAGATACTTTTTTTAACATCTTTTCTGTAATACTTCTATCTATTAATTCACTATAAATTGTAAGCACATATTGATTAATATTTTGTATTATTTGTTTTAATAATTGCAAACAAAAATAAAAAAGTAATGATATAAAGATATTATTATTAATATCACTTCCGGCAATTACTATCTCAGCTAAATTATCTATTACTTTTTTCCATACCATAACCTGAAATGGCATTATCAATCCAATTAACAAGTTCAAGATAATTGCCGCAATAAAATAACCATATGCTGCATTCCACAATAAAATAATTATATCTATTAATAAATCCATCGTTTCTTTTATCTTTTTAATTAACTTATTCATATTTTCCTCTCACATAAAAGAGGGCAGTGTCAAGTATTTAAATCGTTCATCCCCTCAGTAAATCCAAAAGCTTAGGAACGAATTCCCTTCATCAACAATCCTATTTTCTCCCCTTTGTAATATTATTTTGAACCCATATTTCCCCTAAATCTGAGTTGACAGTTTGCCAATTTTACACTTTACAAGAATTTGTAAAGCACAAATATAATAATTCAAGATAAAAAAAGTTTTTTCCAAAGATATTTAATACCACTCAAAGGGCTGTACTGATAGAATATACCTCACACAATACAGCCCTATGAATTACGTCATTTAAATCTTTTTTCCTATGATTGTGACTCGTGATATGTACCACTATTAGCTGCTCTATTTTCTTCGCCATAGCTACATATGCAACCACATCCAGGAATTACTGGCACCCACGCACCAGCCTGTCCGATGTCATGATAGTCTTTGCTACATTTACAGTTACATCCTAAAGCCTTTGTTTCTAATTCGTCCTCTTTTCGATTTGGATTTACAATACGCATCTTTTTTCCTCCTTAATTTTTATTATAATAAAATGATATATATCATATTATTATCTATGAAATTTGAATATCATTTAAACGCTCTATTAATTCAGGTGTTTCTTCAAATATCTGATGATAACTGGACAAATACTCTTTTATCGAATACCTAACCCCTTGACATTCTTTTTCCTTTTCCTGCATAGATATTCCGTTTTCATTATAGCAAGAAGCATAGCAGACTTTACACAAACGAACTGCCCAGCAATCCCTGCATTTTTGAATTGATTGCCGCTCATATTCTTCTATATATTTGTTTCTAACTATATCAAAATCGATTCCGGAATATACATTCCCTATTGCAGGTGATTTTTCTATTCTTTCACAAAGATAGTAATTTCCTTGAGTATTAACATATAATCGTCTTCCTCCTGGCACGCAACAACCATTGAATGGATAGTTGTCAAATGGATACTTGTTTATATAACGCTTATGAATATGAACTAATCCATCTTCAATATGGTTCATAAATATATACTTTCTTCTATCTTCTTCCATTGCTACATTTTCATTCTTGTATCTTTTCTTACCCCATACCCACAAAGGATTCAATTGAAGTTTTACGCTTTGATCTTTTTCCTCTTTTTTATCACCTTTTAAAGAACCACGACGAACCATATCAATTCGAATATTAACCTTTGAAGATAACCAATCAATTCCATTAAAAAAATTATAAATCATTTGTAACTTTTCTTCTGTAAACGGTGGTGTGAAAACTCCATTTACAGATATTCTATGCGCCTTATCTTCACCAAAAGACTCTAATAAAACTCTAAATCCCTTAATACTTTTTTCAAATGACCCCACTCCATTAATATCTTTTCTATGCTGATCATGAATTTCTTTGGGACCATCAATACTACATACAATAGAAAGATTTTCAATACTAGCAAAATAGTCTGCCATTTGTTTTGTAATTAGCACACAATTTGTAGTGAATGAATAGCTTATTTTTTTTCCTACAAATTTTTCTTTCGAGTACTCAATACATTTTTGAATCAAGTCATATCTAAGCAGTGGCTCTCCTCCATAAAAACCCAAAATAGCATTATTGCCACTGTGTTCAGCAAAATAATCTATTGCTATTTTTGCCGTTTCAAAATCCATATCAAAATTATTAAAGTTTCTGTTTTCACAATATTCTTCATTATAAGTGCAATAATCACATCTTAAGTTACACCTTCCTGTAACCTCTAATATCATTTGTTCCAATCTATTTTCTAAGCATTCTTTAACCTTTTCACAAAAATTATCATCATATAACTTCTCCGTATGTATCGCCTGAAACAATGTTTCTTGCGTAGCAATTTCTAATAGTTCTTTTAAGGAAGTAGAATTATTTTTAATAAGAAAATCATCATCATTGAAAAATTTTTCCAAACTCTGATATGCTTCATTGTCTAGTTCCAATACTTTGCCTGTACCCGTATCATAGAAATAACCTTTACTTTCTGTACGAAAAAGTTTTCCTAAATGTCTGATTTCCCCTTCTTTTTTTTGCTTATTCAAATATATTTCCATTTCTTTTGCATTTTTGACAAAAGGCATTTAATTATCCTCCAATTTTCATTTAAAACAATACCCATATTTTTAACAATGTTTTTTCATGTTCTTCTCTTTAACCATTTTCATATACCCAACTATCAGCATAAGACCTACCACAAAATTCGCTACTCCAATGGAAAATCCTTCGCTTATATATCCCATTTCATATAACAAGCAGCTTATAGCGTACTCTCCAATTACTATTATTCTAGTTCTAATACCATATTTCTTTTTTTCAATATCATCTAATGTATTATTTTTATTTTCCATAGGAGCCAAAAATAGTATGATAATCAAGCTAATAGTCTGTAAAATAATTCCTATCTCTTTTTTGTAATTTAACATTTCAATGCAAAAAAGCGATATAATAACCATAGCAAATGAAGTTATGTAACATTTTTCCTCTGAATCAGCATGATACCCTCCTGCATATCTTCTCAATATACTAAGGCTAAACCAAAAGATTATGCTCTGTCTCGGAATCCCCAAAAAGTAACCTATTAATATGGTAATTAAGGTACTAACAATGATAACTTTTCCTCTTTTCATGCCATATCTGATAATTTCTTCTCGTTCTTCTTCCAATATTTGCTCTGATTTCCCATTCATACCTAAAATTTCCTTAATTTTTTTACTGCTTTAGGTATCTTTGGTTGATAATTAATACAAGGGCAAGTTGCATTTGCATCTGCTATTGCCACCTTAATAGCAATTTCCTCAAGTAATTTTTTTATTATTTTTTTGTTCTTCATCTTTTTTCTCTCTTTCTTTATCAAAATTGTAATTTAATCTATTTCCATAATACGCCATTTTTACTCCCAATTCGTCAAATGGCGAAATTCATATATAATATAGCGAAATTCATATAAAAAAGTGATGCGGACACTCCACACCACTTTTTAACTGTTTCATTATAATAATACATTGCTATTTCAACAATAAAGTATATAAAATAATTTTTACATCAAAAATATTATCACTATCTAATATTTGCATTTCTCCCTTATAATTATCCACCACCTTTTTCACATTCTGTAACCCTATGCCATGTCCTACCGTTTTCTTTTTAGTAGTTAAATAGGTATTTCCTCGTCTTTGCACCACATTATCAAAGCTATTTCTAATTCGAATGAACAGTATTCCCTGTTCGTAGTTCAGCGAAACCTCTATCCATTTTTCCTCAGAATCTTTAGCTGCATCTATTGCATTTTCTAATAAGTTTCCAACTATAATATTTAAATCAAAAGAATTAATATCTAATTCCTTTGGAACATTTATCTTGTAATCAACTCTTTCAAGAATCCGCTCTGCTTTATTCAGCATATAATTTACCAAACTATCAATCTCTTTATTCCCGCTACTGATGTATTCATTGGGATTGCTAAAATAGGTATATATATTTTGGATATAATGCATCACTTCGCTATCCTCATTTTGATTCGCCATAATTGACAATTCATTTAAATGATGCTTCATGTCATGCCGCAATGCCATCAGTTTTTCTTCCGACTGCATCATAACATTTAACTGATTTGAATAGCTTGCAAGCTGCCGCTCAAATATTGCATTTTCCTCTAGTTTCACATATGCACTCAACAATACATCATACAAATAAAATATGAGCAGATTCATAAACAGTATTCCGGTTCCCACAGAAACCAAAAGAATTCTATGGTTTAAATTATACATAATCATAATCAGCAAAAGCACTATGCTTATAATTGGAATTGCAATTAATATGCTCAAATATGGAGGAATAAAATCTGCTTTTCTATTTTTTACCAGAAATTTTTCAATAAAAAACTCACAAACCGCAATTAAAAAAACAGTTATGTATACTGTCATTTCATTTTGATTTTTTCCTATCATATAATCATTGCAGGAATACACTGCAATGATATCACAAATCATATTGATTCCATAAATCAAAAAAGTAACTAATATTTTTTTCTTCTGTTTTCCCTCATATATCTGAGTAATTAAATATATCAGTAGCAGGTTTGTCATTATATTTGCAGGTGGGAAGTGAAATATTAGATAAACAATACTTGTAAAAAGAAAAAATAAGCAGTAAACCCCCTTTTCTTTCTTTTTATTTTCGATATCTATCTGAAAATATACAGACATAAATTTTCTAATTATAAAAGTCCTAAACAAATTGGTACTCAGTGTTATGACTATTCCATCCATATCATTTCTCCTCCCATTTATTTTGCATAATCCGCTCTCTAACCGATTTCCGATATGGCTGACTAATATTCAACAAAATTCCACCCCGCATTTTTACTAATTCGTAAGAACCCTCTATCATATAATCTAAATTTATTATATATGATTGATGTATCATTATAAAATTATGTGGTAGTGTTGAAGTAATCGCTTTTAATTTTCCATTAAATTGTTCCTCCCCGCCATTTGTTATTATATTTATTTTTTTGTTTTGGCTATAGAAATATATAATTTCTTTATAAGGAATTTTATAGAAAGTTCCTTTTGAATAATATTCAAATTTTTGATTTTTCATTTCATATAATCGAATACTTTTGTCTAATATCTTTTCTACTTCTTCTACCTCTAATGGCTTAATTAAAAAACCTAATGGCTGCACTTGAAATAGTTGCATAGCATAACTGCTTTTAGATGAAATATATATAATAGTCGTTTCCAAGTTCTTCAATTCCTCTCTAATAAACTTCCCCACCTGTATTCCATCTGTAGTAATTAATTCGATATCAAGAAAAAGCATATCTATACATTCCTTATCTTTCAAAATATCATTACATAAACTTTCTCCCGTATACCAAACATAAACCTCTAAATCTATATTCTTTTTCTTTCCATATTTATAACACCATTCTTCTAATTGCGTACACATTTCCTTTTCATCATCACATATTCCTATATAAAACACATCGTTTCCTCCAATAATTTTTGTTTTATATTCTACCGTTTTATTTACCATTTTTCAATCTCGCTCTCCTTAGTTGTTTTATATTTTCCATAATAGATATTTTAAATATATATATATCAAGCATTTTCTCTTAGCAATAAGTATTTAAAAACGATTATTGCTTTTTCAAAAAGCATAAAATATTTATTAAGCAAGGAGGAAAATATGCTATGTATGAAGATTTTATTAGGGAACGCATTAATACTCTGCGTATGCAACATAATCTTTCTGAATATCAATTAAGCTTAGATTTAGGACATTCGCAAGGATATATTCAGTCCATTACATCTGGCAGAACCTTACCCTCTATGTCTGCATTTTTAGACATTTGTGAATACTTTAAAATCACACCATTGGAATTTTTTGATCCTGCAATAAATAACCCTCCATTACTCAGAACCATTATGAACGATGTAAAAACATTATCTGAAAATGATTTATTACTCTTATCTTTGGTTTTAAAACGCATAACTTCTCCCCAAGCAGATAATTGATATATAAGTTTGACACACCCTCAGGGAGTGTCATCAGTAGAATAGCAAGCACTGCCTGTATCATGACACAGGCGAAATCCCCCACACTTTCCTATCGTCTGTGTGGTCGAATTTCCATAGGGAAGTATCCCTAACCCTCTCTCGATTTTTCTTCGGTTATTCTTCATTTTACCGTCGAAATGCATTGACCTTTCCTGCCGTTTTTGCTACAATTTGCTACGGGTAATTACACCCAAAATTGAATAAAACATGAAACAGACTGTTGTAAAAATCGAACATTTTACAGCAGTTTTTTTGTACCCAAATTTAGAAAGGACGTGGCACAATGGCAAACCGAAACCGCACCCATCCGGTGCAATTTTATCTCAGCGATGATGAGCAGTACATCCTCAACACCAAATTCAAAGCATCCGGCATGAAGAGTATGTCTGCGTTCCTGCGCAAGCTGATCTTATATGGATATGTGTATGATGTTGATTACAGTTACCTGCGAAATTATAATACGGAGTTGGGACGTATCAGCTCCAATTTAAACCAGATCGCAAAGAGGGTAAACAGCACCGGAAACATTTATCAAGAGGATATAAACGAAGTAAAGGAGTTGATGAATAAAGTATGGCGTACACAAAAATCCATGCTATCAAAGCAACCGTTGATAAAGCGATAGACTACATCTGCAACCCCGAAAAGACCGATGAAAAAATGTTCGTTTCCTCTTATGCCTGTTCTCCGGAAACCGCAGCTTATGACTTCAAATATACCCTCGACCACTGCCGGGAAAACAGTCCAAACAAAGCCTATCATCTGATACAGGCTTTTGCTCCGGGAGAGGTCGGTTTTGAAGAAGCGCACCACATTGGAAAGGAGCTTGCAGATAAACTTTTAGAGGGAAAATATTCGTATGTTGTTACCACCCATATTGACAAAGAACACGTTCATAATCACATCATTTTTTGTGCCGCTGACAACATCGAACACAACAAATATCACGACTGCAAACAGTCCTATTACCACATCCGTAAACTGAGTGATGAACTGTGCAGGGAACACAATCTTTCCGTCATCATTCCGGGTGCCCAGCGTGGCAGAAAATACGAAAAATGGCAGTCCGACCAGAATGGTTCTGCGTGGAAAACGCAGATCAGAAAGGACATCAATTTCTGCTTCAAGTCGGCTTCCACTTACGAAGAATTTCTGCTTCTGATGAGAGCCAAAGGGTATGAAATCAAAGGGGAAACTTTTGAAGAAGGAGCTGCCAAATACATCTCATTCCGCCCTCTGGATAAAGAGCGTTTTGTGCGTGGCAGTACAAGGTCTTTGGGTAAGGAATACACAAAAGAACGTATCAAGGAACGCATCGAAAGGAAACGGGAGCGAAAGGCAGTAATCCCCAAAAGGGACTACTCTGCCCGCAGGCTCATTGACACCTCGGACGAGAAATTTAGAAGCAGTCCGGGACTGCAAAGGTGGGCTGCCATTGAGAATTTAAAAATCGCCGCACAGAGCTATAATGAAGTCGGCTCCCTTGCAGAACTGGAACACAAAATTGCGGTGAAAACCGAAGCCGGAAAGTCTGCAAAGCAGAGCGTGGTGGAACTGGAACACCGCATCAAAGACCTTGCAGAAATCATCAAATATGCACAGCAGTACAAAGACAACCGCTCCTATCATATCGGCTACAAAAAAGCCAAGAACCCGGACGCATATTTCCGCAGATACGAAAGCCAAATTATCCTTTATGGTGGCGCAAGACGCATGCTTGAACAAGCGGGCATAAACTTAAAGGGCTTGAATGTCGATAAGCTAAAAGCAGAGTATCAGGAACTGATGAAGCAGAAAAGCGAGCTGACTTCCACCTACAAGAAATGTGAAAAAGAGGTTCAATCATTAAACCGAAAACTGGAAAATCTGAATCAATACCTCGGTCAGACGCAGCCCGATCCGGTGCAGGCACAACAGACAAAAAACAGAAATCACAGCTTATAAAAATGGGGGGGAGAATCCTATCCCATAGATAGCACTCTCCCCTCTGAATCAATTTTGTTCTTCATCTAACCATTCTTTTAATTTTTTCTGTAACAGTTTCTTATCCGGCAAATAAAATTTATACTCTTTTGCATAAATATTAGCATTTTCCGGAAGTGTCAAATCTACCAGAGCCTCATCACTTTGCTTGCAGAGTAAAATACCTATTGTTGGATTTTCTCCCTCAATTTTTTCATAGCGATCATAATAATTTACATACATCTGCATCTGTCCTAAATCCTGATGTGCAAGCTCATCAATCTTAAAATCAATCAAAACATAACACCTTACCCCATGATTTTTCTCAATCAATTTTATATGTCAAAAATTTGCCAAATTAAAAAAGCAGGTAGCCAGCCATTGCAACTGACTACCCACTCGATACCGCTATTCTTCTACCGCTTCTAATGAATTTTCCGCAAATTCCTTATCTGTCATGCCATCCAACTTTCTCAACACCTGCCTAGAAAGATCTTCCATATCGCTGTCCTTTATGTACGGCATTATCCGTCTGATTTTTTCCATCATCTTCATTCTGTTCTGTGTCTCAAAAACACACATGAAATTGATTTCTTCTACTGTGAATTTATTCATCATCCTACATCTCCCTATGTGAATTTTTTGATTTTTCCAGTTCCTTCGTATCCTTATTGTTTCCCTGTGTTGCTTCCTTCTGTTTGGCTGCAAGTCGCTCTTTTAGGGAAGAACGTGCCTGCGGTTTTTCCCGCTGTTCTTTCTTTTCTTCCTCACGATTGAATTTCTCCACCCCATTATTAAGCCTGTCATCAATCATGTTATAATTCTGTTCCTCCAGTTCCTCGATCTTAGCAAGCGGCTTGTATTCTGCCAATTTCACAAGCAGTTCCTTTGCCTGTCTCTCACTGTCCTCGTCTATCCCCTCGTCAATAGATGCCTGTAAGAAAATACTTAGAGGTTTCACATTTCCAGCTCTTATATCATCAGCAATCATTTGTATCTGTGATTCTCTGTCTGATACCGAATCTCTATATCCATATGTATCAATCTCATAAGATAACTGGTCAAGTTCTGCCGCAAGTGTCTGTATCTTCTGCTCTTTTGTCTCCATATCAATCACATCTTTCTCCGGATATGCCGCAATCAGCTTTTTAATTGCGTCCTGCACCTTTGGTGTATCACGAAGCTCCGGTGTATAATTCAGGAAATCCACATCAATTCTCTTGCCGCTTACAATGTCTGCCTGCTCATCTTCCCATTCTTCAGTCCCCTCGATGTGCATATTTACACCAATAGAAGGAATCCCATGCATACGGGAAGGATCAATGGCATTGTAAAGTTTCATAGCTTCCTCTATCGTTTCAATGCCCTCATGGTATTCACCCATATTATGAAATTCCCCACACTCCGCAACGGTAAATGTGATATGGACTGTCTCTGGTTCAATTACAGGCTCTTTTTCCAGTTCAGAAAGCACTTTTTCTTCTGATACAAGTGCGTTTTGTTCCTGCACCACTTCTCTCCCCTGCGTGACAAGCTGATTGTTGATCTGCTCCTGCTGTGCCTTCTCCTGCAGGTAAGTTTCCACCTCCGGAAGATAAGTCTCCAATGTTCCGGTTCTGCTCTCTGTAATCGGGTTAATATCCACCTGAATACCAGCGATATAAATGCTGTCCTCATGTAGCATATTGAAAAGGTCATCTTCTCTGGTGGAACCTGTGTATTCCACAACTACATCCAAATCCGAATTTTCCTGCTCAATACCTCTGCATCGGCTTCCGGATACCACCACATCAACAATCTGTGCATCCAGTCCATACTCGTCTATCTGCGACTGCACATACGCATATACCGTCTTTTCAATATCATCTGCACTCTGTCCGTCAAGACTATGAAACAATTCTTCCGTCCTTGCCCGGAAATCTGCAACCACATCCGGATTGTTCTCTCTAAATTCTGCCTGCTTTGCTTCCAAATCTGCCTGTTCCACTTCCTCGGCTTTCTCCGAAAGTTCCACAAAATCAACAATCTCTGCTTCGGAACCTGCATACACTTCACCCTGCAAATATTCGTCACGATAATACTGCTCTGTAACCGCTGAAAACCTCGGTTCTTTCAAATCCGCAATTACCATATCCATTGCACGCTGAATCGTAATATCCGGATTGTCATAGACACCGCCATCCAGCAAATGATACTGCTCATCCAGAATGGAATAATCATATCCCTCCTCACATTCGTGCATCAGGATATAACGGTCTGCGATATGAACCGCAAGCTCCGTCTCTATCTCATTTTCCTTGCCCTCCAGTGTCAGCATGAACTTCGGCAGTTCTGTAAATCCAAAAGAATCTACAAAGTGTGCGCTGTTTTCCCCGTTCTCATGTAATACCACAATATCGCTGACCGACAGGGAATGTGCCTTGTAATCTGCCGGATGGTCAATATTGAACTTTGTATAGATTGCTTCCAGTGTTTCCGATTGCGTCTGTCCCTGCAATTCTGACAATTCGCCCAAATACACCAGTTTATAATTTTCTGGCAATACCGCATCAAAATTGTCTTTGGTTATTCCCATACGCTTCAGGCTTTCCGTTCCCTCAAAACGGAACTTATCCAGTTCCGGATCATCCTTTAACTGGAAAATTCCATATTTATCGGTATTTCCATACAAAAGCTGTGCTTCCCTGTTGGAATCACTCTCTGATAATTCTTCCTGCATCATGCAAAGTTTCCGTTCATTCTGCCAGTCCCCTTTTTCTATTCCGCACATCCCGTCATGTTCCATAATCTGTTTTCTGTCGGATACGGTAGTCTCTGAACCATCCGTATGCAGAAGATACACAGGCAAGTCACCATCGAACAGTTCCAATGCTCTCTCCTGCGTCAACGGAAGCATTTCATTCCACGTATAGCCATATTCCTGCATTTCGGATATGCTGACCATGCTATCCGGAAGTGCATCGATTTCTGCCTGTGCATCAATCATTGCTAATGCGACATCCTGATTTCCATCCACTTCCTGTGCATAGATATGTTCTGCAAGCTCCCTTGTTTTCTCCATATCCCCCAGCTTATACGCATAATTCACAATCAGATTTCTTTCATCATCGGAAAAGGCAGGCTGTCCATGCTCCAACCGGTTAATGATATGCTCTGCCTGTTGCATGACAGACAATTCCTCCGCATCCGTCAGACCTGCATCAAAATCGTATTCATAATCCCAAAAGTCCGGCATATTTCCATTTAATTCCTTACTACTGGACGCAAGTAATGTGATTTCCGCTCCCTGTTTTTCCATATATGAAAGGTAATTGCCATCCCATTCTTTTTCATCAAGAGAAGCCATATCTTTAAGCATTTTTCCGACATCATCCCTTAACATATTTGTGATTTTCAAAACCTCCCATTCGCTTTCAAAAATGGAAGCGAACTTAACAACCACATCATCGGCATTGATCGGCTCCATTGCCTTATCATAGACCGCCTTTCTCTCCTTCATATCAATCAGTTCATCTGTATCCGTGTTATAACGCACATCCAGATGATACTCTCCGTACTCTCTGGAATCCTGATTGCCGATTTCCGTTGTCCATGCACCCCTGCTTTCCAAATATGCCTGTATGCTCAACTTGTCATCGTCTGTCATTTCTGACAATGCCTGCATCAGTTCTGGTCTGTCCATGCCATATACATCAAGCAGACTGAACTCTGAAAGGTCAGTATTCTGTATGAGGAGAATACTTTCCTTTGTCTGTTCCTGTGATACTTCCCTGCTCCTTTGTAATTCCTGTAATTGTTCCTCTATCCCGGTAATCAACTCCGAAGCTGTCCTGCGTATCGTATCCATGGAAGATCTAAGTTCTTTGGTATCTCTTCCGCTGCTCCAACCTGCAATATACCCAAAAGAATAATCAGAGGTATCTATACCAAAATGCTGACATACTGTATAAGCTATGCTCTCAGCTTCCACTTCTTTGGTATTGCGGTCTTTTTTCATCTGCTCATCCTGCTCCACTTCCTTGCTATGCAGCTTGGAGTGAACCACCTCATGGATCATGGTCTTTAAGGTCTGGCTCTCGCTCATGTTTTCCTGCACCGCAATCCGCTTTGCTTCCCTGTCATAGTAGCCTTTGGAATCTCCGGCTATCTCCTCCAGTTCAATCGGTACTGGCGAAATAGCTTCTACCGCACGAATCATATCCTGATAGCCTTCCACATCTGAAAGAAGCTCCTTTGCTGTAAGTTCCGGTATCGGCTTTCCGTCCGTCTGAGATAGGTCAAAAACGGATACTGCCCGGAATGCCGGAATTGTTATCTCGACTTCCTCTTTCTGCGGATTTCCGTCTTTATCAAGTAAAAGTTCCTGCGTGACCGGATCAATCTTGTCCCGCTCCTCTTTTATTTTATATGGTGCAGGTGCAAGGATACGGATTGCCTTTTCCCCTTTATTTACATGACGCTCAAAATTCTTCTGCCAAGCCTTGTATCCGGCCACTAACGTAGCGTCAGGCTTTTGCATCGCAATTAAGAGCGTGTTGTTAAAACTGTAATTATGAAATTTTGACATCGTTCTAAGATAATTGCAGTAACTGTCACTGTTAAATAAATACTGCAATCCCTGCTCCAGTTTATCCGTAAGCTCCTGCACACGCTGTTTTTCTGTATTATTTTCTGCCATAAATGACCTCCATTTTGTACGATAAAAGGCAGCCACTACGGACTGCCTTTACATCAACTGCTATAACATTTTTAATAATCCTGCTTTTATTCCCAACCCGAATAGTGCTGACAGGTTGGGAATAAAGTTGGGAATAAAACTTTTTTATAAAATCTGATCTTTCCCCTTTGCCTTATCCACTGCATCCCTTCCTGCAGGTGTCCCGGACACCCTTGCCTTCATTGCTGCGAGTTTTTCTTGCAATGAAGTCCGTTCTGCAGGTCGGTCTGCAAGTCTGCGTTCTCCTTCTGGTGCTGCTTTTTCCAAATTGCTCTGCTTGATTGGCATATCCGCAACCACTTCCTCCCGGTTATCCACTTTTTTCACATCTTCCTGTGGTTTTTCCGGTTCCGTGGCTTCGTCATCCATGCCAATCGCATCATCGCCCTTTTCATCCATGTTGAGTAAAGAATTAAGCTCTGCCAGACGCTCCAGTTTCTCGGCAAGTTCTGCTTCCTGTGGAAATGGCTTGTCTACCTCTGCTTTTGCTGTTTCAAGCTGATGTTTCACATTGGATAGCTTCATCTGTGCTTCCTCAAGCTGTGAAGGCATGGCTTCCAGTACATTGTTGATTCTTGTGATATTTCCAAGCGGATCAGAGCCGACTTCCATCGGGTGGCTCATGGCTCCTTTGACATTCATCACAAATTTATTGTTAAAAGAATCAAAGGTTACATTCAGCTTAAATCCAAGATATTCACCTACATCCGCACTGGCATTGATGCCTTTAATCTCCTTACACATGGCTATGATTGCAGTTCCAGCTTCCTTTTTGTCGGTGTATGATTTTCCACCCACCTGCATAAAGAACTGCTCCTTATCCTCCGGCTTATTTTTCGCATATTTATTCATATCAGCGGTAAAGCCTTCGATACGCTCCTTGAAAATGGCGATCTGATGCGGATAATGTTGTGTGATGTTATCCTCCAGCCTGTACTTCTGACTGGTATGGTTTGCCTTCATCAGTTTCAGCTTTGATACCTGAATATCGAGATCCATTTTTTCTTTTATGTAGGGATTGCCTGTGGCAAGTGCCTTGACCTCCGCATAGGAAAGTGCCGCTTCATCCACATCCTCACAGCTTCGTACCGGAGATTTACTGGTCATAATCTGTCCGATGAATTTCTGCTTATTCTCAATGAGCTGCCACGAGTAACTGTCAAATGTACCTTCCGTAACATAACGAAATATCTTGACCTTATCATTCTGGTTGCCCTGTCGTAAGATTCTTCCCTCCTGCTGTTCAATGTCAGAAGGTCTCCAAGGCACATCCAAATGATGCAATGCAATCAGTCTGTCCTGCACATTCGTACCGGCTCCCATTTTGGCGGTGGAACCTAATAAAAAACGAACCTGTCCGCTTCTTACTTTTGCAAACAGCTCCGCCTTTCTGAGTTCTGTATTGGCATCATGGATAAATGCTATCTCATTCTCCGGCACTCCTTTTTCCATGAGCTTATTTTTTATATCCTCATACACATTGAAAGTGCCATCGCCCTTCGGTGTCGATAAATCACAGAAAATCAACTGTGCTGACTTCTGCTCTTTGGTATTTTCCCATATCTTATAGGCTTTCTCCACACAGGTTGACGCTTTGGAATTTTCCTCATCCGGCAGCATATCGTTGAGTAATCTCTGATCAAGTGCCAGCTTTCTTCCGTCATTGGTAATCTTTAACATGTTGTCCTCGTAAGGCTGTACCTGCCTGTCCCGGACTGCTTCGGCACGTTCCGCTAGGGACGCTACCATGTCTTTCTGGAACTCGCTCGGCTTTAGAACCACATTTTCATATTCTGCTTCCGGCACAGGAAGTTTTAACATATCCGGTGTCTGAATGTCCGCACTCTCCTTGAAAAGTGCAATCAGCTCCGGCAGATTAAAAAACTTCGCAAATCTTGTCTTTGCCCGGTATCCGGTTCCTTCCGGTGCAAGCTCTATGGCTGTCTGTGTTTCCCCGAAAGAAGCCGCCCATGCGTCAAACTGTCCCAGTCCCAGCTTTTGGAGCGTTCCATATTGAAGATATCGCATATTCGTATAAAGCTCCGTCATGCTGTTGGAAATCGGTGTTCCAGTCGCAAAGGTCACACCCTTGCCGCCTGTAATCTCATCAAGATACTGGCACTTGGCAAACATATCGGAGGACTTCTGCGCTTCTGTCTGTGCAATACCAGCTACATTCCTCATTTTCGTATAAAGGAACAGGTTCTTGTAATTGTGGCTCTCATCCACAAACAGCCTGTCTACACCCAACTGCTCAAAAGTCACGACATTATCCTTACGGCTCTGGTCATTTAACTTGTCAAGCCGCACCTGCAATGCTTTCCTCGATTTTTCCATCTGCTTAATGGTATAACGCTCCCCATTGTCTCTTTTTGCCTGATCAATAGCAAGCTCAATCTCATCAATCTGTCTTTCGATTGTAGCCGCCTGCCTTTCCTGTGATAATGGGATTTTTTCAAACTGACTATGCCCGATGATTACAGCATCATAATCACCTGTTGCAATACGGGAACAGAACTTTTTACGGTTGGCAGGTTCAAAATCCTTTTTCGTTGCTGCAAGGATATTTGCTCCGGGATATAACCGAAGGAAATCACTTGCCCATTGTTCAGTCAGGTGGTTCGGCACTACAAATAATGACTTCTGGCATAGTCCCAGACGCTTGCTTTCCATTGCCGCCGCTGTCATTTCAAAGGTCTTTCCGGCACCAACACAGTGCGCAAGCAGGGTATTATCTCCATACAGCACATGGGCAACCGCATTTTTCTGATGCGGCTTTAATTCAATATCCGGTGTCATGCCTGGAAATTTCAGATGCGAACCGTCATATTCTCTTGGTCTGATGGAATTGAAAAGCTCATTATATTTTGCCACAAGTGTCTGCCTGCGTTCCGGATCACGGAATACCCAGTCCTTAAATGCCTCCCTTATTGCTTCCTGCTTCTGGCTTGCAATCATGGTTTCCTTTTTATTGAGGACTCTCTTTTCCTTTCCATCCTCCTCAATGGTGTCATATACTCTCGTATCTTTGAGGTTCAGGGAATCTTCCAGTATCTTATAGGCATTTACCCGGCTTGTACCATAGGTCATGTTGACAAGCGTATTTCCAAAATCAGCGTTTTTCCCTTTAATGTTCCACTCTCCGGTCACACCCGAAAACTGCACCCCAATCGTATCTCTGCGGAATAAATGCTCCGGTGTCTGGAACGTATCACGCATGAAATCATTGATATATTTTGGATCAATCCATGTGGCACCAATACGCACCTCAATCTCCGATGCGTCCAGCTCCCTCGGCTGTACCTGCGTAAGAGCCTGTACATTTTGGGCATATTCCGGATGATTTTCCGCATAAGTGGCTGCTATGGCAAATTTCTCACGCACATTGCCACTTAGATACTGGTCTGCTGTCTCCCAGACATCGGTAAGCGGATTCTGAAAAATGACACCACGAAGCTCCTCAGTAAGTGTATCCTTATCTTTTCCGGTAAGCTCTCCCATAAAATCAAGGTCGATTTTAGCTTTCTCTGCTAAAGATACTGCCAGCGCTTCACTTGCAGTATCCACGCTTGTGACAACCTCTGCCCTTTTTATGGTACGCTTCGTAAACATATCCGCTTTGCCTTTGAAATTGCCCTCATCATCAAGTTTTTCCAAAGAACACAATAGGCAATAACTGCTGTCCTGATTAAAGGCTCTCTTATTCGCCTGTGAATTGATCAGACCATATTTCTTAGAGAAATTATCATACAGGCTATTAAGCTCTGCCTGCTTTTCCTTAATTGCTACATCGGAGTATTCCTCAAGCTGCATATCAATCAGCTCCTGCGTACAGTTACGGATTGCCACCATTCCCTTGATACGTTCTTTTGCGGTGTCTGATACTTCCACCGGCTTCATGACAGAGTTTTCACGGTAATATACCTCATTATCGACTACGGTATAACTGAAATTCTTGACAGACGGATCAGCAGGAATACTCTGCTTGCTCATTTCATCCGCAAGCTCCTCATCCAGATCAATCGTATCAATCTGTCCTGTAATGTTTTGAAGTGCTTTCGCTAACTGCTCCTCAAATGGTCTGCCATCATCTGCCTTGCAGGTGCTTTCCATACCATAAGGACCGGATACCATTTCCATCTTTCCTACGATCTGCTCCGGGTGCTCTGCAAAGTAAGCGTTCATTGTAATGCCATTGGCATCCTCTCCCAGATGTACCCAGTCCGGCTCACGCTCCACCATACGGTCACGCTTCTGGAAAAATAAAATATCCGAAGTGACCTCGGTTCCTGCATTTGCCTTAAATGCGGTATTCGGAAGTCTGACTGCACCAAGCAGGTCCGCTCTTTGTGCAAGGTATCTTCTGACTTCCGGACTTGCCTTGTCCATGGTTCCCTTGCTTGTGATAAAAGCAACTACACCTCCGGGACGCACCTTATCCAACGTCTTTGCAAAGAAATAATCATGGATCAGGAAATTGTTTTTATCATACTGCTTATCTGCCACCTTATACTGACCAAAAGGTACATTTCCGATTGCCACATCAAAGAAATCATTGGGATATTCAGTCTTTTCAAAACCTTTGATCTGCACATCTGCCTGCGGATAAAGCTGTTTTGCAATGCGTCCGGTAATGCTGTCCAGCTCTACTCCGTAAAGCCTGCTCTCTTTCATGGAATCCGGCATCATACCGAAAAAGTTGCCGATACCCATGGAAGGCTCCAGTACATTTCCTTTGGAAAATCCCATTTTCTCCAATGTTTCGTACATCTGGCGGATAATGACCGGACTTGTATAATGGGCATTCAAGGTACTCTCCCTTGCCATGCGGTACTCCTCCGGTGATAGCAGTTCCTTTAACTGGTGATATTCTGCTGACCAGTTTGATTTGCTCTCGTCAAACGCATCGGCAAGACCACCCCAGCCGACATACTGGGATAAAATCTGCTGTTCCTGCGGTGTAGCATAACGGTTTTCGCCCTCGATCTGCTCCAACAGCCTGATTGCTGCAACATTTCTCTGGAATTTCTCTTTTGGAGAGCCTTCGCCCAAGCGGTCATCGCTGATATGGAAATTGACAGCGTTGCTTTTATCCGGTACTGGTTTATTTTCTTCCTGTGAAGGAAGAGTAATCGGTTCCCAGTCTCCTGTAAGCACCTGTGACAGCATTTCCTCTGTCTGTCGGTCTGCTTCACCATTCTCCAGACGCTCACGGGCAGACTGCGTATCTATACTGTCCAGTTCATCTTCTGTCTGTTTTGTAACAACATTCTGTTCCTTTTCGTCAGAAAACTCCGCTTCTGCTTCCCTGCCACTTTCTGCAAGCTCATTCCCCCAATCCATTGCTTCCTGCAAAGTCGAAAATGTCTCCAATGCCGGACGGGTGGTGTCTGCCGTATCATAAATAGCATATCCGTCCACTTCCTTATCAATCCAAAGGAATATTCCCTCTGATAAGGTTGCACTCCACTGTGTCGGATTGCCATATTCATCATCTGCATCATGTACCACATGCCATGATAATTTCTGCGATTCCTCTTGTGAAAATTCTTGTTGTGGCTCAGTTTCATCCGGCTCTGCGATACCATCCGTCCCCTCAAACCTTGAAAACACCTCTGCTTCGTGTCGGTCAATATCTTCCTCTGCAATGGCATTGATATAATCGTCCTCTACCTCGCTACGCTCCGGCTTATGGTCGTATTCAAAGGATTTCCCATTGACCTGTGCATAATAAAAACTGCTGTCCTCAATGTCATTTCCAAGCAGATATTTCTCTTTTTCACTGCCCCACTCATCAACCAGAACACACTCATATCCATCAATCGTGATCTTTTGCTGTGCTTCCTTTTCTTTTTCCCGAATCACATTGATATATCTTCTCGCCTGATTGGTAAATCCGTCCAGCACTGCCGGATGTGAGCTTAGAATCAGATCGTTGTTCTCCCACTCATTTTCCGCAACAATGCCTTTTGCCCATTCCTTATTGTTCTGCGAAAACCGCCCATCATAATCAAAATGCGTGACGGTATTTGCAAGAACAAATTCCACACAGTCAATGCCATATTTATCTATGATTTCATCTGCGGTATTCCTCGGAAGCACAAAACCATTGAATTTCTCGGCAATCAAGGCTTCGATGTCCTTCTTACATTCAAGTCGCTGTCCATGCTCCAGACGGGAAAGCTCTCGCTGTCTTGCTTTCTCTGCCTGTTCTTCCTTGTATGCCTTGTAGTTTTCTTTCCCCTGTGGAGATAAATATTTATCCTCATGGATCAGCTCACGTAGCCTTTTCTCGACTACATTCCAGTTCAGAAGCACTTTTGCATACGGATTTCCATAGCTGCCCTTCTCCAGACGGATACCTTTTCCATCATGTTCATTATGGGAATCATCGTTGCCTGGAAGTCCACCGGAACCGCCGCCAATACCATATTCATTTTTCAGAAAGGCAACTGTTTCCTTCTGGTCATGTCCTTCCATGAAATACTCATAAATGCGGAAAGCTCCATGCTCATAGCCGCTTCCTCTGCCAAGTGCATAGTCAATTTCATCCTGCGTGATAAAATCTTCCTGTGCTACCTCCACCGCATCCGGCAATGGAAATTCCAGTCTCTCCCTGTCAAGGTCTGCGATCTCCGATAACAGATATTCCGGTGATTTCACATGCCGCCATTTTAATTCGGCTTCACCCGATGCAAGTCGCTCTGCCGCATCCTCCAAGACATTTTTAAGCTGTTCCCTGCCCTCATGGGTGGAAAGAAGCTCCATGAGTTTTGCTTCACTTTCCGGATAATTTCCTGCTTTTAAGCCAAGCTCCTCCGGCATTTCATCCATTCCATCTCGCAGGAAGAAATAGATCTGATTGGCAACACGATTTCTCTCCTGTGTATCTACAAGAAATGCTTCACTGGCACTCATATAAGTACCATTTTCGATCATGGAACGGATATGGCTCTCCACATCTTCCCAATCCATCGTGACAATCGGTGTTTCCCTTGCCTGTGTTCCATAGCCGACACTCATACCATGCTCATCGAACCACACTGATACTGGATTTCCATTGATTTCAAAACCTTTTCCGGTCTGTCCGTACTCATTTTTCAGAAAATCCACCATCTGCTCGGCATTTCTGCCCTCTGTGTACTTTGCAAAGATACGCTTTCTGCTGTGCTGTTTTCCTCCACCACTGCGAAGAATGGTTTCAAGCTCATTCTGTGGCAAAGAAAAAGCAGCGGGCATGGTATATTTCATACTTGCTTCCGCTGCTGCGACTGTTCCGACCTGCTCCTCAAAAGAAGGAAACAGGCTGAGTTGTGTAAAGGTGGGTTCCGCTGCGTCTCCCCGGAGAAGATCATCGGTATCTGTTACAGACTGTAAACCAGTTCTCCCAGAACCACTTCCTCTGCTCGGTTCCGAATGCTGTTCATCTTCGCTACCCAAAGCATCTGATCGGTTTCCTTGAGCTGTTCTGTCACTCCCTCGGTTGCCGCCATCTGGCTTGTCAGCTTCTCCATTCTCTCCTCTGCCTGCTTCTGAATGGTCAGCAGGTGTTCTTTCAATGTCCCTTTCAGAAGAAACGCTGAGTACACGCCCCTGTGGTTCTCCTTCAGATAAGTCTCTCTCATCATTCCGTACTTCGTTACCGTTCCCTCCGGCTGAATGTCCGCCTGTAATGTCGGGATCAGGTAATCCCCGTTCTTCTCGTATGTCAGATTCATCGCTATTGCCCCTTTCTACGCTGTTTTGGTTGTTGTCTATCTGTTCTTCATGTCCACTCTCGCTTTCACGCTTTAACGCATTGTAGTCTATTTCAGAAGTATTTGCAAGTCCTTTCTGCGTTAAATTTTCTGTTTGTTCCTGTTCGTAGCTCCTGTTATATGCCCTTATGGTTCTTCCAATCTCTAAAAGTACCGGTTTTGCAAGCTCATTGGCTGCATCTCCAAGTACCGCAAGGGTGTTCATGGAATTAAATTCATGGATAAAATCAAAGGCAAGCTCCGACTTGTACTCCTCCATATCCGCTCCGCAGGCTGATAATAAAGTAAAAGAAATACTGTCTGCCAGTGTCTCCCTGAGACGGATGCCAATATTCTGTTCATCCAGTCCCTCTAAGAAACTGTCCTCGATCATGTACTGCAGATCCGGCAGCAATTCCTCATAATAATCTGCCGCAATCCTCTCAGCTATCTCCATAAGTCTTTCTTCAAACAGCTTCTTATCATCGGTAGCACCATAAGTCTGCTCCAGACGCTTAATTACATCTTCCTTATGTTCCTCATGTAATTCCCAGCGTTCCGGATACCGTCCGATTCTTCTTGCCGCATGGACATCTGAAACATCAAATACATATTTCAGACGCTTTCCATGTGCATCATCCTCGTCCAAAAGTGCGATACCTTTTGCCCCTTTGTTTACCCAGCAGTGCATACGCTCATTCCACAGCTCTATGGAAGCACACGCTGTTGCGTCCGGTCTTTGTGCATAGATTAAAAGCTGTTCCCGGAACGGATACTTGTATAATCTCGCCGCTGTAGTAAGGTATTTCATCCATTCCTCACGATTTTTGACAACCTCGGCTGCTGTCTCCTTTGCCAGAGCCGATATAAAATCATATTTTCTCACGCAGTTCTCCTTCCTGTCATAGATACGACAAAAAGGCAGCCACATACACTACATGACTGCCTTTCCTTTATTTCCCGTTACATTCCTATTCTGTTGTACCAAAGCTGAAAGTCTTACTCTCAGCCGTTTTCTTAGGCGTAAACCTTGCCTTAATTTCCGCAACCCTCCCCTCTAATGCTTGAAACATAGCGTCTACCTGTTCCTGTGTATATTCATAGGAACCTCGATTTGCAAGATTCTCCAATCTTCCAATGGCATCCACCGCCTTATTCATGCGGTACTCGCCAATACGGATAAACTTCTCCGCCTTTGTCTCATTTTCCTTTGCCGCAGGCTCACCCTGCATTTCCTCTGCTGTCATTGTTACATTTGTTTCTTCCATGTGATTTTCCTCCATTTTTGATAAAAAAAGAGAGCGTACAGGTTTTCCCATACGCTCTGACGCTGTGTTGTTATTTAGTTATAAGGTAGTACTGGCATTACCATAAGCAACTAAAAGTTGCAGAAACTATCTAATCATTATCCAAGCTAATTTTATAATATTTCTCCCAATAATTTCTTTCATATTTCCCTGAACCTTCTGGAACTTGGAATTCGCATTGTCCCTTTCTTTGATATTCAACTATTCTTTGAAGTTCTGCAAGAGCAAGACGATGAGCCGCTTGTGAAAACGAAGTATCATGATAATCAATTATATCTAATATTCTTACTTCAATTTTATACCTATTATCGAGATATTCTTTGATTTTTTGAGGAACAAGTTTTGAAAAATCATTATTTAAGTACATATAAACATGACCTTTACTAGCTCCAAACAATCTATTAGCTATATTAATTGCTTTTCCTATGTAAAAACAATATTCTTCGTTTTCTTTAATTGCAAAGAAACCATACACACCCACTATATCATCATTAGATATTAACTCAGAAGGAACATTTATTCCCTGCTTGTTTGCCTCATCAAATTTTTGTTTTAATGTCTTTCTCATGATTTATTCCTTATATTTGATTGAATAATAACATCTGCCATATATGATATATGGCAGACGCTTTATGTAATCATATTGACTTTTTTGTAAAAATATAGAATTATTCATTAATAATCTCTCCAGTAGAGTCCATATCTTCACAACCCTCATTTATTGGTCTTCCACTTCCTGTATATCCATATCGTGATGTACGACCAGCCCCCAAATCAACAGTTTTCTTAATGTTTTCAGTATTCTGTGTTTTTCTTGCTGACTGTTGTTGAGCTGCCTTTTTTATACTGTCCGTCAAATCCATTTTATCACCTCCTCGTCTAAAATTTAATAGTCCAATTTACAGTATTATAACACTTTGAGCAATATAGTTCCTAATGTCATTAGAAAAAAGGAAATTATTATTATAGGTAAGCAAAGCTGGTATTTTCTTGCCTTCCTATCATTTATATCAGAATTTTCCAATGTAATTATTTTATAGTGATCGCATAACCCTTTTTCAACCGAATTAGCATCCTGTCTCAAATTTTCTTCTAAATCCAATTTTTCAATATCCACTTTACTATAAGTTTGGATGCTTACCGCACTCATCAATATTCCAAAAGAAATCGCCATCATCACAATACTTATAACCAGTAATGCACAGGAAATCGTCGCTGCAATTATAATACTATTGCAATTATCAGCCAAAAGCGTTTTGATATTTTCAAAAGGAATAATTGGAATGAAAACAGTCAAAACTGCAATTTCAATAGTTAGAAGTGTAGTTATCTTACTTTCAATCACATTTTTTCTATCACATTCCTTTGTGTATTCATCAATAAATATAGGTAATGCTGCTTTTGCACCTTCAAATGCATCATTCACAGAACTTTTTTTATTGCCATTCTTTATATTTTTTGCCACGTAATAACCATCTCCCTCGTTATAGAATATATTTTTCTTCTATTAGCTTTATATCTGTATAAAAATTGCTTTTACTATCCCAAACACCAAATATAAGAATAGTTAAAATCTCTAACGAATTAAGATTATACAGATGCAATTACACAGTCATAAATTAATTAGATAGTATTATCTTTATAATAAACAATACCACAATTTTGTCTATTTTACCATATTTACTTAATCTTTCCTCTGTGGAAACTCCATCTTAAATTTATACTGGAATCCCTTGATTTTCCTACCATCTTTCATATAGGAAAACTCCTCTATGCTCTGCGGAATGAGGTACGCATCATAGCTGCCTTTCTTGCCTTTCAGACCTTTTACAAGCATCTTTTTCCCTTGAAGCAGGCTCTTGACCTGTGTATCGGAAAGTGTTACCCCAAGTGCCTTGCCGACATTCATACCGCACTTCTCGGTACAGTACGCTCCGAATTTTCCCTTGACTACATCAGCACCGCACTTCGGGCATTTGCCTAGCACTTCCTGTCCACCCTTGCCTGTGCCAAACATGGCTTTCTGCTCATCACTAACGCTGTGATAGGTCTTTACAAGATCAGTTACCATTGCTTCAATCCCAGACATAAACTGCTCTGCAGCAACTTCTCCTTTGGATACAAGTGTAAGCTCATTTTCCCAGTCAGCGGTAAGTTTCGGGGACTTTACCACATCGGGAAGCACCGTAATCAGCTTCATTCCATCCTCTGTCGGAATCATCTGCTTTTTCTCACGCTTTACGAATCCGTCTTTTACCAGTTTTTCAATAATGTCAGCTCTGGTGGCAGGTGTGCCAAGTCCTTTTCTCTCCACCTCATCACCCATATCCTCTGCTCCGGCTCGCTCCATAGCAGACAGTAAGCTGTCCTCAGTGTAATGTTTTGGCGGCTGTGTGAAATGCTCGGAAACCTTTGTCTGCTCCACTGCAATCATCATGCCCTCACGAAGCTCCGGCAGCTTCTTTTCTTCCTCTGCATCCGATTTATCCTCTGCGGTTTTATAGGAATTTTTGAAGAAATCCTCAAATTCCTTCCATCCATTTTTCCACACTTCCTTACCAGATACCTTAAATACAGTATTGTTGCAGGTAATCACTGCCTTTGTGGAATTATAAATGTGCTTCTCCCCGGTCGCACACAGCAGACGGTTTGCACAAAGGGAAAGTATCTTCATTTCGCTCTCCGGGATTGCCTTTAAGTCCTGCTTGATGATCTCCATGGTAGGAATGATTGCGTGGTGGTCCGTCACTTTCTTGCTGTTCAAAATTCTTTTAATATCTGGATTGAACATGATATTCTGCTCAAATAACAGAGAATTGAAAATCGCTTCGATCACATTTTTTGCAGTACCTTCCATGTCATCGGAAAGATACTGGCTGTCTGTTCTTGGATAAGTCACTAACTTTTTCTCATAAAGGCTCTGCGTATATTCCAATGTCTGCTTGGCAGTTAAACCAAACAGACGGTTTGCATCCCTCTGGAGTGTTGTAAGGTCATAGAGTTTCGGCGGTGCTACCCACTTTTCTTCCTTTACCACGGAAGTGACAAGAGCCTGTCCGTTTTCACAGGCTCCTGCAATCCTCTCTGCTTCCGTTTTATCACTGATATGCTCGGATACCGCATCCAGACCATTTCCAATGATATGAGCCATATAATAGGCTTCTTTCTTGAAATTTACGATTTTACTTTCACGATCCACAAGCATGGCAAGTGTCGGTGTCTGCACTCTGCCAACCTTTAATGCCTTACCGCCATATAATACCGTAAAAAGTCTTGTTCCATTGATACCCACAAGCCAGTCTGCTTCCTGCCTGCATAATGCTGAATGATACAAGTTATCATAGTCGCTGCCTGGGCGAAGATTATGGAAGCCGTCACGGATAGCACTTTCCTCCATGGAAGAAATCCATAACCGCTTCATCGGTTTTCTGCACCCTGCCATGTTGTAGGTCAGGCGAAAGATCAGCTCACCCTCCCTTCCGGCATCGGTTGCACACACAACAGCATCTACCCTGTCATCATGCATGAGCTTTTTCAAAATCTGATACTGTGCTTTTGTATCACTTTTCACTTCATGCTGCCATTCCTGCGGAATGATTGGAAGGCTCTCATAGCTCCATTTCTTCCATGCTTCCTCATAGCTTTCCGGCTGTGCCAGTTCTACCAGATGTCCCACGCACCATGATACTAGATAGTCATTGCCTTCCAAATATCCGTCCTTACGCTGTGTGGCACCAAGAACTGCCGCAATGCTCTGTGCCACACTCGGCTTCTCTGCAATTACAAGCTCCATCTCTATTCCTCCCCATCTTCTTCGTCATTCTCGTTGTTGTTATCTTCATTGTCATTCTCGTCTGTGTCTACTGATTCTGTATCATCACCACCATTTATGAATGCTTCGTCGGAATCCTGCTCGGTTTCTTCCTCGTCCTCATAATCGTAGTCCTCGTCAAGCTCGTCCTCATCTTCATCCTCATCAATGAAGTTTTCTTTTTTCTTCTTGGATTTCACAACATATACCACTCCGATCACAGCTACCGCAGCAATGCCCATTAAAATATATGTAAAGCCGGAACCATCTGCCTTTGCGGTATCCTCTTTCGGCTCACTTGTATCTTCCGTGCTATCTTCGGTGCTGTCCTCAACACTTTCTGCTCCCTGTGTTTTCTCTCCTGTGGTATCAGCATTATTGTTTGATAATGCGCTGTCTTTGGTAGGGATTGCAGATTCCAATGCCGCTGAATTTTTCGGAAGTGTCTCGCTGTTATCCGTTGTGGTATTCAGCAGGTCGTTTTCACTGACTTCTGTAAGGAAATACACCTTTTCATCTTCCCCATCACGATCAATCACAAGATAAAATACCTTTTCTGATGCAGTCTGGATTGTGTAAAATTCCTTGCCTTTTTCAGAAGTCTGACTGTCACTGCTCTGGTCTGCATCCTTAGAAGTATCTCCCGTACTTGGAGATTGCTTTGCTGTTGCGGAACTGCTTGAATTTGTTCCACTGCCTGTCTGGGAAACTGTATTTCCATTCACATCCGTTTTTGTATGTTCTGTGACCTGTGCGGTTGCAGAGCTAGGTTTGGTTGCCGACGCATCCACTGGGAGCTGCTGTGCCGGATCTTTTTCATTGCTGTCCTTATTCTCCGGATCGGTGTAATACGGATTGGCTGTTTTATAGATTTCAGAGGTATTTCCTGCATTATCCATGGCAGAAATCGTGAAATACTGATACCCTGCATCGAACTGTTGCAGACGGATATTCAAGGCTCCATTCGTATGCTCTGTAAACTCATAGCCATTGACATAGATTGCCTTGATACCGGAATCCGTATCATGTGCCTGAATGCTCAAAAGACCGTCGCTGACTGCCGCATTTAAGGTAGGCTTGGTAAAATCAAAACACTTGATATAACGGTTTTTCTCGTAGGTCTTGCCCTTCTGGTCTGTGACCTGCACATAAATGGTGCTGTTCTCGGAAATCTCTATGTACATATCCTCGGTAATGTCTGTCCAGCTTCCATTCTGTCCGACTTTCGCCTTTACTGTCTGAATGGTAAAATTACCGGAAACTATCGTATCTTCTACTTTGACTATCACCTTAGTGGTATCGTTATGCCACCCAGAAGGTGTATTGATTGTGATTTTTACGCTCGGATTGATATAGGTACATTCCTTATAGTTCTTTGCACACACCTCACAATCTTCATCCACCGCATACTGGCTGCACTTTTCTTTGCAGGTGCATTTTGCGGCAGGCTGTGTTTCTTCAGACGAATCTTCTGTTGTGCCTTCTGTGGAATTTTCCGTCTTTCCCTCTCCGGTATCTGTTCCTGAATTTTCTTCCCTGCCATTGCCGGGTGTAACTGTATTTTCTGCGTCACTTGCACTTTCCGTTTTCTGCTCGGCAGTATCCTCCGCATGAACCTCTATCGTATTTGTCCTGTTGGCAAAAAATGCCCCAATCGGCATACAAAAAAGTATTGCCGACAGCATAAGGGACACTACCGCCCTAGCCGATAATTTCCTGTTTTTCATTGATTGAAACCTCCTTTTCCTGTTCCCGTTTCTGTAATAAATTTCTGACTTCATCCTCACTGAGCTTGTTTAACATCTGCAAACGCTCCGATGAGATTTTATATTTTCGTATGATCTTCATGGCTTCGGCATCCTCCGCCATCTGTTTCTGTTCTGCAAGGTCTTTTTCCTTTGCCTGTAGCTGTGCTATCTGCTCTCTGACCTTTTTAAGCTGTGAATTGATTCGTTCTACTGACAAAAATAATTCCTCCCTTCGCTAATTCAATCTTCCAAAACCATAGAAATGGCTCTGCCAGTAAGAAGTATTGATTGATGTGTACTGAATTGGATCACCGCAATGCACCATCGTACCGTTTCCACAGTAGATACCAACGTGTGTAACCGGACGTCCTGCATTATAGGTTCCTGTAAAAAATATAATGTCCCCTGCCTTTGCATCTGCCGCTGATACCGGAGTACACTGGTCATAAATGCCCTGTGCTGTGGTTCTTGGCAGGTTATGTACGCCACTGTTTGAAAATACCCAGCATACAAAACCGGAGCAGTCAAAACTAGCCGGAGCTGTGCCGCCAAAAGTATATGGCATTCCCAGATACCTGTTTGCTTCACGCATAAGCGTCTGTACGGTTACATCATCATAGGATTCCGGCGGTATCACATTGCTGGTTCCTCCTCCGGTGCCGCCCGTTGTTTCTCCATAAATGGTCTGTTCTCCTGCTTCAAAATAAAATAACGGGTTATAATATTCCCCGTTATACAGACATTCGATATGAAGGTGGCTTCCGGTACTGCTTCCTGTATTTCCGCTTTTGCCTATATTGTCACCTTTTTTTACACTCTGCCCTGCGGACACATTTAAGCTGTCCATGTGGGCATATTTTGTAGTATATCCCTTACTGTCCGTAATCACCACATAATTTCCATAATAGGAATCGTAAGTTGCTTCTGTTACCGTTCCATCATGTGCCGCATATACAAACGTTCCTGTCGGCACCGCTATATCCACACCCCTGTGAAGCTCCTCGGCTCCGGTGTTTGGATTTTTCCGGTAGCCATAATAACTGCTGATATAGTAATACCAGTAATAATCAACCGGAGAAGCAAAGACCTGTAAGCCGCCTTTTGTCTCCGTATAGGCTCCAAAAATTTCCGTCTGTTCGCTGTCCATGCGTCCGGCTACAATGCTCTCAAGCGGTGTGACCGTAAGTGTGACACGAAGAATTGTTACGGTATATTCTTCTTCCTCCTCGTACTCATATTCCTCGGTATGGGTAGTCCCGTCCGGATTTGTTACTATTCTGGTTCCGGTCTTTATGACTGTCCTTGTCCGTGTTTCCTCTACTTCCTCGGTAGTGAGTGAATACATGGCATCAAATAATTCCTGAATCTCACTCTCTATTCCTGCGGCAGTAAATTCCGTATGGACTGCGGAAAGATAACTGATCAGTGTGTACGGATCATGCCCGATTGCACCAAGGTTATAATCGTATTCATCATATCCCGGATAATCAGTTTCAATCCGGTCAATCTTATTTTGCAGTTCCATTTCCTTTTCTGTAAAAGATAAATCTGCTGCATCAATCTCTGCCGGAAGGCTAAGATATGTGCTTGCCATCGTTGTTGTCACAGTTCCGGTAAACATGGAACCGCAGCTTGATAGTGCCGACATGATCATAATGAGCAGAAGTGCAAAAATACCCACTGTGATAATCAGTGTTTTATTTTTCGTGGCAATTTCCTGTAACTTCTTTGCAATCCCGGTTGCAGCATTGGCTGTCTTTGTAAATGTTTCCTTTGCAGTCTTGGCTTCTGCTCCTACCCGCCTTGCCTTGGCATACTCACGCTTGATGCGCTGTTTCTGTAGCTGCCTTTGCAACTGCTTCTTTGGACTGTTGCCCTTTAGATGTGGATTTTCACTGATGAATTTCTCATACTCCAGCTTCATATCCGCTGTAACCTGTTTTTTGTGCAATCGCTCTAAGCGGTCACGCTTTCTCTGTGCCTTGCTCTTGCGGTGATACTTCATATAGTGGTAAATATCCTCGGCTCGCTGTTCCGTCTTGTGTGCGCCCTCCACAGCAGAATTATCCTTTTCTGTCTCTGCAATCTTGCGATGCACAAAATACATATTTTCGGTCTGGAGCTTGTGAACCGCAGTTTTTCCCAGTCCATCCGGTTTAAATGGCTTCTCCACATCCACCGGAACCACAACATACTTTGCTTTTCCGGTCTGTTCATCAAAGACACGCTTCATCTCATACTGCCGCTTTGTCGGCATCTTGTCCTTTGCTTTCTGCAACTTTCGGCGGTTCTTTTCCGACTTATCAAAAGCCTTCTGTACTTTTTGGTCTGTAAATTCGTCCGCCTGCCCCTGCGAAAATGTGGCGTCCTTTGTCTGAAGATCTCCATAATCGGACTGCTTTGCATTTTCTGACTTTGCACGCTCTCTGTGTGCGTATTCTCTCTGCACACGCCTTTTGTGATATTTTCCTTTTTTCTCAGACCGTTGGTAGGTATTTCTAACGTGGTAATTGTCCTGAAAACTGTCTGCGTCCTCTGTATGGAAATTTGTAGCATTACCGTTTTCCTCATTGATAAAGCTGTTTTCCTTTAAGAATGTCTTTTCCGCTTCGGCTTCCGACTTCTGGACATTGTGACCAGAAGTGTCCTGTTGTTGCTGTCGGTAATATTTTTTCTTATTATTTTTCCTGTATTCTGTCCCAGTATTAAACTCTGACTTCTGGACGCTGTGACCAGAAGTTGCTTTTCCTGTACGACTGCCATGGTTCGCATCCCTTGGCAGATTGCTCACAGGCTTCTCGCTGGCACTAAACTGGTTTTCCACAGAAAAGGTGTTGTCCTGCCTGTGTTCTATATGTTTTACTCCAGTCACTTCCTTATCTTTGGAAAATGTCTCTTTTTCAAATGCCTTTGCCGCCTGCTTCTTCTGTCTTTTTTCTGCCATTTACACTGCGTCCTCCTTCTGCACCGATTCCTCCGGCTTGGTATTCATAATTCTGTAAGTCTTGGTGTCTGTCGGATATTTGTCTACAAATGGAATTACCACATTGTCAAACAGTATCAGACCACTTCCCGGCTCGGAGTTGGTGACATAGGAAAGCTGCTTATCAGAAAGTCCCAGCTTATCAGCGAGAATTGCCTGATCTTTGGCATTCTGATTTAACAGATACACAAAATCGCTGTTACCCAAAATACCTTCAATCTCCTCAGAACGAAGAAAATCGCCCACGTTCTGCGTCAAACCTGTCGGAATACCGCCCCATTTTCTGAAACGCTTCCAGATTTCCACGGAATAAATAGCTGTCTGCTTCTCCTTCAGAAGAAGGTGGAACTCATCACAGTAATAACGGGTAGCAATCTTTCGCTCCCTGTTCTGCGATACCCTGTTCCAAACCGCATCCTGCACGATTAACATACCCAGCTCTTTCAACTGGTTTCCCAAATCTCTGATGTCAAAGCACATGATACGATTGCCGCTGTCTACGTTGGTATGGTGGTTGAAGTAATTCTGGGAACCATGCACATACAGCACAAGGCTGTTTGCGATACGCTCCGCCTTTGGATTTTTGTGTGCTAACAGGGCATCATATAAATCTTCCAGCAGCGGCATATTTTCCGGCACCGGATTTTCAAAATACTTGTCATAAATATGACGGATACATTCGTCGATGATACCTTTCTCATCGTTCTCCAGACCGTCCTTGCCACCTGCGATCAGGTCACATAATGTTATGATAAAATCAGATTTCAGTTTTAATGCTTCCTTATCCCCCTTATGGCTCAATTGAATATCCATAGGGTTCAGATAGTCTTTGGAATTGGTGGCAAGTTTTACCACCTGTCCATGTAGTGCCGCCACCAACGCAAAATACTCTCCCTCCGGATCGCAGATGATAATATCGTCCTTTGTGATAAGAAAACAGCTTAAAATCTCACGCTTTGCACTAAAACTCTTACCACTTCCGGGAGTACCTAAGATAACTCCGTTTGGTGTACGGAGCCTTTTTCTGTCTGCCATAATCATGTTGTTGCTAAGTGCATTTAATCCGTAATAGATTGCCGGAGCAGGCATAAATAACTCCTGTGTGCAGAATGGTACTAAGATTGCGGTGCTTTTTGTGGAAAGAGTACGCTCAATGCCAGTCTCATTGCATCCAATCGGTGCAGATGCCATAAGTCCCTGTTCCTGCAAATACTGTAAACATCTGAGGTCACAGTTTGCCTGCTGAATGATACCGGACACCCTCTGCATTAAGCTCTCCAGTTCCCGCTTGGTTCTGCCATAACAGGTAATAAGGAATGTCATGTTGATCATCTTCTGGTTGCTCGTATTCAAATCATCGAGAAATTCCAGCGTGTCCTTTTCATAAGTCACGATGTCTGTTGGAAGAATATCCATATCGTAGCCGCTTCGGACTGCCTTTTTCTGTTCCTCAATCTTCATTTTCTGGATATTGGAAATAACCGCTTTTAACTTCTTGATTGCCTTTACCGGATCTTCCGTCTGCATGTGCATGGAAATCGTAAGATTAGCATCAATATCCAGAAGATGCTTGATCAGCTCGTCCGTAAACTTCGGTGCGATAATATCCAGATAGGACACACAGCCATACATATTCCCTGACTTAAAGCGGTTCGGATAGCGGAAATCAAATCCCGGCGGTGCAATATAGTCCTTGACCGACTTACCGGATTCTGCCAAATCCTTAAATGAAAAACGGAAAGGCTCCATGGTATCCTGATTAAAATATTCATGCAGGATGCGCAGTCTTTCCTTTCCGTCCAGTCCCCTCGCAAGGGTTCCTATGTTGTTTAAGTTCCGTATGACATCTTTTTCAATGTTGTTAAGGCGGCTCTTGGCTTCCTTGTAGCCGTTGCTTTCTACACCAAAAATCAGATATTTTGATTTGATGATACCGTTGTTGCCCTTTGCCGCCTGCTTCTTTAACATCTCCGTGTATTCCTCACGGATGTCGTTAAAATCATCCTCCTGCCACGGAATGTCAAACTGTTCTGTAAGCATCTGCTCGTTGACCTGCCTGTTGAAAAGCACCAGTTCAAACCTCACAGACGGATCAAAATAATTGATAAGCTTGCTGTACTGTGCCAGTATGTCCGCCTGGTCATCCACTTCCAGAAGCTCATAGTTTATATCAAAAAATTCCACCATCTTTGTATAATAACGGTGGCTGACCTGACAGATACCGTCACGGAACATCTTTTCAAAAGTGATCGTCCTTTGTGCGGTAGTCGGCTTTTCTTTCTCAATGCTCTTTCCCGATAAAATATGCTTTAACTGTATAAGACGCTTCTTTTCTGAAAAGGTAAGACCGCCACTTTTACTGTTGTTCCTGCTATTGCCTTTATAACTGCTTTTTCTGCGGCTTTCCGGTTCTTCCTTTTGCTTTTTCTTCAAGATAACGAACCTCCCTTCGTAATTTTTCTTTTTCTTCCAACTGCTTGTATAAGTTCTCTGACCGGTATGGTCTTATGCCCGGTGTGAGTATCTTCTGCCGGAGCATAAAATACAAAATCTTCTCCGCCGGAAACCCGTTTTTCTCATACATCGCAAAAAAGAAGAACGGAAGCATTGCTCCCATCATAAGAAGTGATGCGGCTGATGTTCCGATCAGTCCCTTGGTTAAAAAATACAAGGGTATCCCGGCTACTGCCGCACCGCTGAAACAGATGATCTGTCTCTTTGTCAAGTTCAGTGCCACTTTTGTCTTGATACCGGACAAATCTTTTGGCACCTGCACAGATATTGCCATGTCGTTCCTCCCTTAGTGCGCATTCCAGATAGATTTTGACAGCGAACCTGTCTTAAACAGGGAAAAACATAAAATCACAGTATATGCTGCCACCGACCAGAGTGCCGTATGCAGGTTGTCGGCTACTGCCACACCTGCCACCAGCACCGCATAGATTGCGACGCACACCATCATAAAAAAGCCCTGAAATGCCAATGCACAAAGTCCCTTAAAATAATTAGTTCCTATCGTTCCCCATTCCCGGTTGGTTACGGTTGCACAGGGAACAGGTGCTACTGATACATAAAGATATATTTCAATCATTCGCCCATAAAGAATGACGGTGATAAGGACTGACATGATTTTCATACATAAACTGACGATCATGGTCTCCATCCCCAGTCCTAACAGCTCGCCTATGCTCATCTCCGAAAACTGCTCATTGAACATCGTCTGCAGCGTACTTGAAACATCAATACTGGTACTTCCGGTAATCGCTGATGCGGCAGAATTTACGATATGGCTTCCCACATCAAATACTGCCATTACAATGTCAAAAGTCTTGCTAAGAAGCATGACTGCAATACACGCTTTCATAAAAAAGCGGATAAAAATGGCTGTATTGAAGTCATGCAGGTTATTTTTGTCAATGACCATGGAAATAAGCTCATAGACGAGTACAAAGCTGATGATCATTCCCGCTATGGGAATCATCACGTTGTCGGACAGGGTTTTTATCATATCAAAAATACCGGAGTTCCAAGTGCTGGGAGTTTTGCTGACCTCCCCTGCAATCGTGCCTACCTTGTCATTGACATCGGTAAACATGGTTTCAAAGTTTGTCAGCACCCATCCCTGCAACAGTTCCTTTATGAATTCAGTAATCTTATCAATGATCCCGCCCATGAATTATGAGAACAGTGTGGTAAGCTGTGGGATTACCGTCTGTGCCACAATGATGATGCCACCGCCACTCATAAGCTGCTTGATGCCCTGTGATTTTGCACCGGGATTATCGTTTCCATATCCTTCGAGAAGATTGATAACTCCCCACACGCCTACACCTGCTCCGATTGCAGTTACTACTGTTTTAAGTCCTGTTACTGATGTTGTAAAAAAGCCCATTTGTTTGTCTCCTTTTTCTTGAAAAATAAAATAAAAAAGGGAGCTGTTCTGATTTGTAATTTTTCAGAAAAACTCCCATAACAATAGTTCTAATATTTAGTTGTAAAGTCACTTCTGGACATTGTGACCAGAAGTTACTCAGCAATTTCTCCGACATCGCATACCTCATCCACCACATCATTCCTCTTAAAACGAAGTCTGTTGCGGTTCTTCACGTATTTTTCAATGTCAAATTCATTCTTTTTGTCATAATCGGATAACAGTGGGTACTGCTTATGCTTCGTTATAT